>Ga0194132_10000158_pt1 | contig 133550 bp, 122 predicted proteins | sample TA2KigOf80mmetaG_FD_148612 | JGI IMG/M metagenome (GOLD analysis project Ga0194132, IMG submission 148612) | Freshwater microbial communities from Lake Tanganyika, Tanzania - TA2015054 Kigoma Offshore 80m | ecosystem: Environmental > Aquatic > Freshwater > Lake | place: Tanzania: Lake... | reverse complement strand
CCAGGCCTTAGGCTACCTCACCCCGCAACAGTTCCTGGTCCAGTGGCGCACCCAACGAAAGGAGGCCCACTGTCACTGATCTACTGGACGAGTACATGACTTGACAACACAGCGGCAAGGGTGTTTACTATCGACCACCAAAAAAGCCGGGGACGGGCTCGCTTTGTATTGAGACCGAGGCCGCGCTGGCGCCAAGTCTGGGGAAAGGGAGGCAAGAATGAAACGTACGGTGGTATTAGCTCTGGGAGCTGCTATGCTGCTCAGTCTACTCGCAATAGCCTGCGGCGGCGGGGAAACGGTTGTGGTGAAAGAGGAAGTCGTGGTCACCTCGGTCATCGAGAAGGAAGTAGTTGTCGAGAAGGAAGTCCCCGTCGTAGTTGAGAAGGAAGTGGAAGTCGTAAAGGAAGTGGCCGTCGAGAAGGTCGTCAAGGTTACCGTCGAGGTCGAGAAGGTTGTCCAGGCCACGGCGGAGAGTCAGGCCAAGGGCGTTGAAGTTGAGCAGAAGAAGTACGGCGGCACTCTGCGCGTCGTTTCTCAGGCCAGCATCGAAAGCCTGGATATCTCCTTCACCGGCGCGTGGGTCACCACCGTCGTGAATGCGCACATCTGGGATCGGCTGTTCGAACGCGACACCGAGCTTAAGTCCCTGCCTCAGATGGTTGACACCTGGAGCGTTAGCTCCGATGGCCGGACGTGGCTCTTCACCCTCCGCGATGGGCTGAAGTTCCACAATGGCGACCCGGTGACCTCCGCCGACGTCATCCCGTCCCTCAAGCGGATTTGGGTGACTCAAGCGCACGGCTCGTTCATGAACTCCTACCTCGTAGCGGATGGAATGCAGGCCGTCACCGACAACACGTTCAGCCTGGAGTTCGATAGGTCTATGGGTGTGGTTCTGGATGGTCTGGCCTCACCTTGGCCGTTCAGCAATATCTATCCCAAGGCGATAGGTGAGATGGAAGCCCAGAAGGACTTTGGCGAAGAGAACGCCATCGGCTCTGGCCCTTACAAACTGAAGAACTGGGAGAAGGGTAACAAACTGGTCTTGGAGCGCTTTGAGGACTATATCCCGCGCGCCGAGAGCGGAAGCTACCTCTCCGGCGGTAAGAAGGCCTATCTCGACCGGATCGAGTGGCTGGAAGTTCCCGCCGAAGAAACAAAGATCGCTGGCCTCGAGACCGGCGAGTGGGACCTGGTTGACGGCGCTGGCTTGGACTTCTATCCGCGCATCAAGTCCAATCCAGATATGGGCATCGCCGAAGACCGCAACCACATCTCGGACTTCGACTTCAACCTCATCTCTGAGCCTGCCAACAACATCGGCGTCCGCCAGGCCATCCTGGCCGCCTCGGATGTGGACGAGTTGATGGCCGGCATCGGCCCCAAGGAACTGTGGTTCAAGACTGCCGCCCGCTACTACAACTCCCCGTATCACACCGAGGTTGGGTCCGAGTACTACGACCAGGGCGACATGGCGAAAGCCCAGCAGATCCTGGCCGGATCCGGCTACAACGGCGAGACACTCCTCCTCATGAATCCCAACGACTACGCCACCATCACCTTCCTTGGCGAAGTCCTGAAGCCCATGATTGAGGAGATTGGAATCACGGTGGATATGCCAGGCATGGACTGGGCGACACTGCTCTCCAGGTTGCCCGACCCAGACTGGGACATCATCACCGACTGGTGGGTCCAGTGGATCATGGCCGACCCGGTCATGGATCCGATGCCTTCCTGCAGCCTGTACTTCGGCAACTGGGGCAAGACGGATGGTTGCCAGATCATGTTGGCCAACCGCGAGAAGTTCGCCTTCGCGACCGATCCCCAGGAGCAGATGAAGTACGTCGAAGCCATACAGCTTCAGCTGTACACCGACGTGCCTCACGTCTTCTTGGGTTGGTGGTCGGCCATCTACCCGTACAGGGACTACGTAAAGAACTTCTCCGTGCCAATCATGCCGGTGTTCGTCAACGTTTGGTTAGAAAAATAGCCTGACAAGTTAAGTCGAGTTGGGGGCAGGCGTCTGGGGTTCGTAGCAGAACTGTACCCGGCGTCCTGCCCCCGATTCATATCAGTGAGACCCTCCGCGGAAGCGAGGCCATACTCTTTAGCACGAATCGGACTCTCGCTGAGCCGCCTACCTGAACGACAAGACTTCTTTGAGGACTGCGGATTCTAGTCTATGGGCGTTTATATAATCAGACGGTTGATTGCCACCATACCGGTCATAGTGGTGGTCGCCCTCGTGGTGTTCTCACTCATCCACTTTGCTCCGGGAGACCCTGCGGCAATCGTCATAGGCGCCTTCGGTACAACCGAACAGTATGCCCGCGTCCGCAAGGAGTTGGGCCTTGATAGGCCCTTACCGGTCCAACTGGGCCTCTGGTTAAAGCACGCTTTCCAGGGAGACCTGGGTACTTCTCTTTTTAACAAAGACCCGGTCTTGGAGCTGATCCGCAATCGGATGTTGCCGACCTTCTCCATCGCGGTCTTGACTGAGATATTTGCGGTCGTCCTTGCCGTACCGTTGGGGGTCTTGGCGGCTTGGAAAGCGAATTCTTGGATCGACCGGGTCGTGATGATCTTTTCCACGCTGGGCTATTCCATCCCACTCTTCTGGCTCGGCTTCATGTTTATCTACCTCTTCGGCGTCAAGCTCCACTGGGCGCCGGCGGCCGGCTACGTCCATCCCGGCGACAGCGTTTCTCAATTTTTCATCCGCCTCGCCATGCCAATCGCTTCCACTGGTCTGGTCGTGATGGCCCTCATCGCCCGCATGACCCGCGCCACGGTTCTCGAGGTCCTTCATGAGGACTACGTCCGCACAGCTAGAGCCAAGGGCCTAGCGGAGAGTGGCGTACTCATCCGTCATGCCCTGAGGAACGCCATCCTTCCCATCATCACGGTGATAGGCATAGGGTTTGCACTACTTCTGGGTGGCGTCGTTGTCACCGAAAACGTCTTTGCCATCCCGGGACTGGGAAGACTCCTGGTTGATGCCATTGAGCACCGCGACTTCCCGGTTATCCAGGGGACACTCCTCATCGTCTCGATGATTTACGTCTTGGTGAACCTGTTGGTGGATCTCTCCTACGCATTCTTGGATCCTAGGATCAGATACCAGTGACCACGCAGAGCGGTTCAGCCACCGCCACTTTGGGAACAGCGGCGAAAAAACCCTTCTTGGCCCGGCTCCCTTCCCGGCTCTGGAGAGGTGCGCGCCGCAACCCCAACATGGCGTATGGCATCACTATCGTTGTCCTGATGGGTCTGATTGCCATCCTGGCGCCGCTTCTACTTACCGTGGACCCGGTCCGCCCCAAGCCCACCGAACGGTTTATCCCTCCATCCAGCGCCAAGTGGTTCGGCACTGACCACATCGGCCGCGATGTGTATAGCCGTACCCTCTATGGCGCGCGCGTTTCCCTGGCCGTTGCTGCCTCTGTCAGCATCATCGCTATCACCGCGGGAGGCCTGTTGGGCGCCGCCGCTGGCTACGACCGCAAGGCTGACATGATTATCATGCGCGTCATGGACGGCCTCATGGCCATCCCGTCTATCTTGTTGGGCATCGCGCTCATGGCGGCCTTAGGGGGAAGCGTCCAAAACGTCATCATCGCCCTGAGCGTGACAGAAACGCCTATCGCCGTGCGTATCGTGCGTTCGTCTGTGCTTTCCATCCGCGAGATGGTCTATGTTGACGCGGCCCGCTCCATAGGCGCTGGCGCCTGGCGTATCATGCTGCGCCATATCCTACCCAACGTCGTCGCGCCCCTCATCGTCCAAGGCACGTTCATCGCCTCCGCCGCCGTGCTTCTGGAGGCCTACCTGAGCTTCCTCGGTGCGGGCACCCCGCCGGGCATCCCAAGCTGGGGCATCATGATGGCTGACGCGCAGAAATATATCACGGTCGCCATCTGGGTCATCACCTTCCCGGGCATCTTCCTCACACTTACTGTTCTGGGCATCAGCCTCGCGGGCGATGGCCTCCGCGACAACCTCGACCCGAAGCTCCGCCGCCGTATGTAGGACCAATCACTTCGCTGGGAAACCGAAGAGGGACGGGTCGTTCGACCCGCCCCTCTTTTGCTTCTTGCCCCTGTTTGAGGGGGCTTTATCTCTTGACGGGACTTGTCCAGGCGTCGTACACCGCCTTGGAGATGCGGCCTACCGCCTCCGTTCCCTCGTGGACCGGCAGGATGAGGCTCTTGTCCTTACTCTTATCCGTCATCACCGTGATGGTGTAACGCACGTTCTTCGTCTCCACCAGGCCCACATCCGCACGGCCGTGCAGGTACGCGCCAATCTTGTTGGCTAGGATCGCCTCCGGAGTAATCTTCGACTCCGGGATGAATTCGTTGATGGGCAGGTAGCGACCCAAGTAGTCCACACCCTGGCACAGCCGCATCATCGCCAGAATCTGGTCACACTCCTTCTTCGCGGGCGCCTTGCCGGTGGCTACCAGTGTGATGAGTGACGTCAGGTCGGCCGGGCTGGACACTGCGTATGCGTCGATGTCCAACCTATGTATCTGTGAGAACGTCTTCAGGGAAAGGTCGCTCCGAAGCTCCATCGTCTTGAAGCCCAACGAGCGCATCCGCTTGTTGACGTTGGCGTGGCCGACCTTCTCCGAGATGATCCACGTTGCTGTGTTGTCGCTCACAGTCACCATCAACATGCAAATGTCCCGCAACGTCAACTGGATGGGCGGCGTCAGGTCACGCAGCACGCCTGTCCCGCCGCGGATGTCCGAATTCTGTATGGTTATCTTCTCGTCCAGCCGCAGCCTTCCCTCATGGAACTGCCAGAACAGTTCCACCATGATGGCGAGCTTGATGCAGCTCAAGGTCGGGAAGACCACGCCTCCGTTGATATCGAACGTCTCGCCGGTGGTCAAGTTGTGTGCGTTGACCCCAGCACGGCCTGAGAACTCCCTGATGACCCGCTGCACCCTAGAACGCAGCGCGCCACGCGGGTCGGCGACCTTCACATCACGGTACGAAGTGATAGCCATTTTCCCTCCTCATATCCGGCGCCCCCTTTTGATACTGAAGACAGACCGGTTCATGAACGGCCCGAAGGGTACCATCGGCTATGCGGTGCGTCAAATGGTGTACAATGCACGCCCGCATGGAGGTAGGACCCCTCGCGATGAGAGACGTCACCCACACCTCTGCCGCCAAACTGGCCAGGGCCATCCGCCGAAAACAGGTCTCGTCCGCCGAGGTGGTGGATGCCTACCTGAACCGCATCGAGGAAGTCAACCCGAAGCTTAACGCTGTCGTTCAGCTCACTGCTGACGCCGCACGGAAAGCAGCCCGCAAGGCCGATGCCGCTCTTGCCAAGGGCCAGGCGCTCGGTCCGCTCCACGGCGTCCCGTTCACCTGCAAAGACGCACTCGACGTGGCCGGCGTCGTCTCCACCGGCGGCACGCTTGGCCGTGCCGGCAATGTCCCGTCACAGGACGCCACTGTGGTCGCGCGGATGAAGGCGGCGGGCGGCATCATGCTCGGCAAGACAAACCTCACCGAGGCCTGCCTAGGCTGGGAGAGCGACAACCTCGTCTATGGCCGTGCCAACAACCCCTACGACCTCGGGCGCACCCCAGGCGGCAGCAGCGGCGGCGAGGCCGCCATCGTCGCGGCGGGCGGTTCGCCCGTCGGCCTGGGCAGCGACGCGGGCGGCAGCGTCCGCGTACCTGCCCACTTCTGCGGCCTCGCGGGCATCAAGCCAACGACCGGCCGTACTCCAAGGACAGGCCACTGGCCCCTGCTCAACGGCGTTCCCGAGGCTTTCAACCAGGTCGGCCCGCTGGCCCGACACGTCGAAGACCTCGCCCTTATCCTTCCAATCATCTCCGGGCCCGACTGGCGAGACCCGCACGTCGTCCCGATGCCGCTGGGCGACCCGCGTAAGATCCGCGTCCGCGGCCTGCGCATCGCTATGTATGTTGATAATGGTGTCCGCCCTGCCGAGCCGGACACCGCCGCGGTCGTCCTCTCGGCGGCCAAGGCACTGGAAGCCGCGGGAGCCAACATCGAGCAGCGGCGCCCACCCCGTATCGAGGAGGCATACGGACTCCTCTTCGACATCTGGGGCGCCGACGGTGGCGAGAACATCCGTGACCTGTTCAAGTCAGTAGGCACCACCAAAACCCACAAGGTTGTGGGAGGCTTCCGCGAGAAGCAGGGGAGCGCCCCCAAGCCTGCAGCGGAGCTAGCGAAGCTCCTGATAAGGCTGGACGAGTTCCGTACGGCCATGTTGGCCTTCATGGAAAGCTACGACGCAATCCTGTGTCCTGTGGGCTCCGGATCAGCTCTACGCCATGGCGAGTCGCTGGGGCGTGGTGGCTATCTCAAGCTCACCTACACCAGCGCCTTCAACCTCACTGGCTGGCCCGCCGCCGCCGTCCGCTGCGGCACGTCCAAGGAGGGGCTGCCCATCAACGTCCAAGTCGCCGTGCGGCCCTGGCGCGAGGACGTTGCATTGGCCGCGGTGCAGGCCCTCGAGCAGGAACTAGGCGGCTGGCAGCCGCCTCCGCTGTAGGTCCGTATCGCTGCGGCGAGAAGGAGACCATGTACGCGAAAGTCAACGGCACACGACTTTACTATACCTCCCTTGGCAAAGGCCGTCCCGTTATCTTCCTCCACGGCGGCCTCGGCTTCGACCACACCTACTTTCGCCCCTGGGTGGAGCCGCTGGCCAAGCGGTTCCGCGTCATCTTCTATGACCACCGTGGCAACGGCCGCTCCGAGGGCCGCGACAGCCTGCAAGACGTTGACCACTCCACATGGCACGACGACCTCGACGCCCTTCGTGCCTACCTCGGCTTCGACAAGTTCGTCCTGGTCGGCCACTCCTACGGCGGTGCGCTGGGGCAGGGGTACGCCCTCCGCTATCAGAAGCACCTCAGTGGACTGGCGCTTGTGACCACGTACTGTGCCTGGGATTACATGGACGAGATCGTCGCCAACGCCCGCGCGCGAGGCACTCCCGAGCAGGCCAAAGCGGTCAAAGACATGCTAATCAAGCACGTGCCCAGCGATGAAGCCTTCGCACAGCTCGGTGGGGTAATCCTCCCGCTCTACTTCAAGCGGTTCGACCCCAAGGTGGCCGAGCGCATCGGCGCCACCACGAAGCTCAGCTACCAGGCCTTCAACCGCGGCTTCATTGACTGCCACAAGACTTTCGACCTCACCGCGCGGTTGCCTGAGATCAAGGTCTCGACACTCGTCATCGCTGGCCGCGACGACTGGATCATGCCCGTGCCACGAGTGGAGCGCATCCACCGGGGTATCCCGAACTCGAAGCTGGTCATGTTCGAGGAGAGCGGCCACTTCCCCTTCATCGAGGAGCGGAAGAAGTTCCTGAAAGTCCTGGGTGATTGGATGGAGGCGCTACCGGCCTAATTCCGACACTGCAGGGATGCCCCCCAGCCCCGTGGCCTTGCGCACGCTGCGGATGATGGCTTCGCTTGTGCAGCGGGCCACTGCCGCGCAGAGCCGTGTCATGTCGGCCTGCCCCGCATACGCGCCCGTCGCCAGGGCGAACATCGTGTCTCCGTCGTGCGTCAGGTGCGCAGGCCGCACCGTCAGCGCCAGCCCGTCGTGGGCGGCGGAGGCTAGTCGGTTCACCTCCTCTTTCGTCAGCCGCGCGTTGGTGGCGACGACACCGATGGTCGTGTTGCTCTGGGGAAGCCACTTCGGCGGGACGAAGTCGGGCGAGGTGAGAAGGGTGATGGAGTCGCGCATGGTGCCGTCCTCCGTGCGTGGCCCGGCGACGACCTGGCCTGTGTGCGGGTCGTTGACGCCGCCGACGGGGTTGGTGACGACAAGCGCGGCGGCGATGAGGCCATCCTCCAGTTCCGCCGACGCGGTGCCGATGCCGCTCTTCATCGCACGCTCAAGGCCCAGCAGCTTACCCGCTGTGCCGCCGGTCCCTGCGCCGACCGTGCCCTCGGGGACAGGCCCGGACGAGGCGTTCTCGCAGGCCGCGTAACCGTTTTCGGCGGTGGGCCTGACCTTGTGGGTCACGAGGGCGAGATCGTAGATGACGGCGGCGGGCACGCGCGGGATGCGGGCCATCCCGACACGCAGGCCGATGCTGTGCTCCGCCAGGTAGCGCACCACGCCCGAAGCGGCGTCGAGGCCGTATACGCTGCCGCCCGTAAGTGTGATGGCGTGGATCTGCGTGTCCCACTTCGTAGGAGAGAGCATGTCGGTCTCGCGGGTCGCGGGGAAGTTGCCGCGCACGTCCACTCCGCCCATGGCGCCTCTACGGCAGATGACCACGGTGCAGCCGGTGGCGTTGGCTAGGTCGGTGTAGTGGCCGACCTCGATGCCCGGGACTCTCGTGATGCCATCGGTGGCTATGGTTTCCGGCATGGTGTGTTTCCGTCGTAGATTATCACCACGCACTCGACCTGACGAGGGCGCGTCAGGGTCGGGCTAGGTCAGCGTCAGCGGCTGTCCGCACCGCCGTCTCGGGGTGGAAGGCGGCCCAGGCAAACCAGAAGTGGTTGCCGTGGACGACGCGCGCGAGCGTGGTGCCTGTGAGGGGGCCTGAGACGGCTTGGCCGAGGATGTTCCACACCGAGCCGGTCTGCTCGTCCACGATGAGGCCATCGCGGGCGGCGAAGGCGAGGTGTCGGCCGTCCACGCGGGGGTCGTAGGCCGCGGCGGAGCCGACGGGCCGCGAGGGCATGAACTCCTCGGGCGGCGTCTCCTTGAGCAGCCGCTCGGCTTCCCTTCGGTAGCCCTCAGAGCCGAGACCAGAGACCCTACCGAGGATGTCGCTGTCAGGGAAAGGGGTAAGTGTGCTGCCTGTATAGAAGACGACGACGGGTTGGTCGCCGACCGTGTCGTTGACAACGGGATGCTCTGCCAAGACAGAGAAGGGGTAGGCGACTGCCTCGCCCCCGATATCTAGGGTAAGCACGCGCTCCACGGCGCCAAGGCGCTGGTCTATGGCGCCCCGGAAGAGGAACGGGCGCGAGTCCAGCAGGTCGTAGCCGTCGTACGGAGGCCGGTCGTAGTCGCGGAGGGAGCCGGTCTCGCGGGTGAGAAGAAGGCCGTCGGGGTAGGCGTCTCGGAAGTCGCCCCAGGAGACAAGCTGGACAGGGATGAAGGTCAGCCTAGAGCCGGTGAGCTCGCCGACGATGGCCTCGCCCGTGATTTGCTGCCACCAGGACTCGGTCTGACGGTCCCACATCACCAGGTCGCTGTTGCGGAGGTTGCCCGTAGTACCGAAATCGAGGACGCGGCCGCCAAGCCTGCGGTCGAAGACGATGGCGCTGTTGCATAGTGGGCAGTAGTTGATGGTGACGGGGACTCCGCCGATGGTGTCATTGACGATCTCGTGTCCGATGAGGATAGCAAGAGGATAGGCACGTGCCTCGCCGTTCAACTCCAGGCTGACCACCGGCTCGTCGTCGCGCATGTAGGGCGGCGGCTCGGACGCCTGAGCAAAGACAGGCTCGTCTATGGGGCGGATGCCGTCCTTGCCAGGCCCGCCGGTCGAAATCTCCCTCAGCGGGGCCGAGTGCTTGCTGAAGTCAGTCCTCCAGCCGGAGGTCATGAAGTTGGGGAACTCGCCTTCCTCGTCGGCGGACACACCGGGCATAGAGGTAGCGGTGGGTGTGGGCCTCGGAGCCGTGGACTGCGCTTCTGAGGAGGGTACATCGGAGAAAGCCTGGCCGCAGGCGACGACGAAGGTAGCGATAGCGGCCAGCGACAGCAGTCTTGGACCTTTGGTACGCAGAAAGGATGTCAGCAACCTTCGCTCACCCCTCAAAGCCGGTCTGTCAACTTGAAGGTTTCACCCGTTCTTTGCTCAGATTAGAGTCAGCAAGTGGGCGAAGGGATTCAAGGGAGCTACTGTGCCGTCCAGCCGCCGTCTATGACCAGTTCGCTGCCCGTCATGTAGGAGGACTCGTCGGATGCGAGGAACAGGACGCCGTTGGCGACCTCCTCGGGCCGTCCGTACCGCCCCAGCGGGATGCGGGCGAGGAAGCGCTTGTACAGCTCGGCATCGGCGACGGTGTTCGCCGTCATGGGCGTGAGGATGGGACCCGGATGGACAGAGTTGACGCGGATATTGTCTTTGGCATGCTGGATGGCGGTGGCCTTGGTGAAGATGCGGACCGCCCCCTTGGAGGCGTGGTACTCGGGGCTGACCGTCTCCATGGCGACCATGCCGAGCTGGGAAGAGATGTTGACGATGGAGCCGCCGCCAGACTTGCGCATCTCAGGGATGGCATGCTTGGTGCCGAGGAAGACCCCTGTGGCGTTGACGGCCATGACGTGGTCCCACTCCTCCACTTTCTTGTCCTCCACCTCCCCGTAGGTGCCGATGCCGGCGTTGTTGACAAGGACATTGAGCTTGCCGAAGCGGGCGACGGTGGCTCGGATAGCCTTCTGCCACTGGGCCTCGCTGGTGACGTCCAGATGTATGAAGACGGCTTGTCCACCCGTCTCATTGATCTGGGCTTCGAGTTGACGGCCCTCCTGCTCCAGGACGTCGGCGATAGCGACCTTGGCGCTTTCGAGGGCGAATAGCCTGGCCTCCGCCGCGCCCATGCCACGGGCGCCGCCGCTGATGAGGGCGACTTTGCCGTCCAGTCTCATGGCAACCTCCGCGGCGACGTTGACTCGGCTTGCAAGGGCTGGTACATTCCCGCCGTGCCGACGGTAAGGCGGGCCTCGGACCGCTGAGAGGGCGTGACCCGCCTCGGACTCGAACCGAGAACCTACTGATTAAGAGTCAGTTGCTCTTCCAGTTGAGCTAGCGGGCCACAACCGTCTCATTCTAGGTTCCGGCCCAAGGCCAGTCAAGGTAACGATCCAAGAGCCAGAATGCCTGAAAGAAAGCAAGAACAAGGAGTTGACGATGGCGAAGGCATCGGCGAAACGCGGCTCCAGCGCGGCCCAGCAGGGGGCGCTGCGGCGGAAAGTGCAGGGCATCATCGGGCGGTTTTCCGGGCAGGTAGGTGTGGAGGCGCGGAACCTGACGACGGGCGAGACGCTGAGTGTGAACGAAACGAAGCGGTTCCCGACCCTGAGCACCATTCGTGTGCCCATCATGACAGAGCTGTTCTTCCAGGTGCACGAAGGACGGCTGAAGCTCACGGACAAGATGGTGGTGCGGCGGGCTGACCATCGTGGTGGGACGGGCATCCTGATGCGGCTAAGCACGCCCATCGAGTTGACAGTGCGGGATGTGTGCGTGCTGACCATCAAGGAGAGCGACAACACCGCGACGTGGTTGATGGTGCAGAAGCTGGGGAAGGATAACATCAACAAGCGGATGCGCTCGCTCGGGCTCAAGGAGGTCGAGCTGTTCAGCGACCTGTCGGCGGCGATGTTCGCGGTCATCCGCAAGACGGACATCGCGTCGGTGGCGGTCTCATCGCCGCGCGACTTGGCCACACTGGTGACGAAGATGGCGGAAGGGACACTGGTCTCGAAGAAGGCTTCGGCCGCGATGCTAGACATCCTGCACACCTGCTCGGAGCCGGACTTCATGGGGCGCTATCTGCCGATAGACCAACTACCCGAGGATACGGGTGTCACGATGCCTGCGCGTCTCTCCAACAAGACGGGGAGCTTCCTCGACGGGCGGACGGATGTGGGGCTGATCGAAACTAGGAAGGTGCGGTATGTCCTGGCGGTGATGACGCACAAGAGCAAGGATCCGAGCTATCTGCTGTTCCAGCACGAGGGGGTGAGGACGATAGGCAAGATATCGCGGGCTATCTACGAGGCGTGGGTTGGCAAAAAAAGATGGCGCACCGGTTCGGACTAACAGGGTGGTATAATCTTGTGAAATATTGCACAGGCGTTAGTTATTGGGGGCGTTTAGTCGGTGCTATTGGGGCGCTTGACCAAAGCGACGGAGCCCAACAAAGGGGCGAGAGTGGCGTTTAGGGCTGTAGCGCTGGCAGCGCTGCTGGCGGCGTTCGGCCAGATCACACTTGGGGGTGTGGTTCGGGTCAGCGGCTCCGGTTTGGGCTGTGGTGACGACTGGCCGCTCTGCAATGGGCAAATCATCCCGCCTTTCGACTTGGCGACTACCATCGAGTATTCCCATCGGCTGTCGGCAAACCTGCTAGGCGTCCTGACCCTGGCAACGCTGGTGCTGGCCTGGCGGTTTTATCGGCCGCGGCCGTGGGTGCTCACGCCGAGCGTGGCGGCGATGGGACTGGTGATTGCAGCAGCCCTCTTCGGCGCCATCACCGTGCGGACAGAACTTTCCTGGGGCGGCCGGTTGGTGCATCTAGCTATCGCCGAGTTGCTGATCACCTGTCTGGTGGTCGCGAACGTGGCGGGTTGGCGGCCCATCGGTGATGAGGGAGCGTCAGAACAGGATGGCCGCAGCGGTGGGGCCGGGCGGTTGCTATGGCTGGCTTTGGCCGGCGTATTCGCTTTGATTCTGTCGGGCTCGTATATGGTGGGGCAGGGCGCGGGCTCGGCTTGTGCCACCTGGCCGCTGTGCCGGGGGAGCCTGTTTCCGGATGGGGATGCGTATGCCATCCACATGGGTCACCGGCTGCTGGCGGCAATCGTCGGCCTGCTTGTGCTGTGGACGGCTGCGATGGTATGGGTGCGAGGCAGCAGGTGGCCGGGGGTGGGCTGGGTGGCGGCTGCACTGGTCGGAGCGCTGGCTGCCCAGGTGATTTTCGGGGCGGCGACGGTCTGGTCAGGCTTCGCCAGTGGCTTTAAGGCGGTGCATCTCAGCCTGGCGACCCTGACATGGCTGACGGCGAGCGTCCTGATGGCGGTCATCTACGTGCCGCCACGGTTAACCACGCGCCGGGTGATCGCTGAGAGGAAGGCGCTCTCAAATGCCGGAGGGACAGCACGATGATTGCGCAGACAGTCCAGCCTCGCAGCGTCGTACGGGACTACGTGGCTTTGACAAAGCCGCGCATCATCTCGCTCCTTCTAGTCACGGCGCTCGGTGGGATGTTCCTGGCATCTGGGGGAAGCCCCGACGTAAGGCTGGTCTTGACAGTGCTAGGGGCGGGCTCGCTGGCGGCCGGCGGCGCGCACGCGATGAACCACTTCTTGGATAGAGACATCGACTCGGCGATGCGGCGGACGCGTAATCGGCCGGTCGCAGGCGGGCGTATCGCGCCAAGAGACGCGCTCCTTTTTGGAATCGCGCTGAATGCGGTGGCGTTTGCCCTGCTGATTACCCTAGCGAATCCGCTGAGCGCGCTGCTGACGATGGCAGCGACGCTGGTGTATGTTTTCGTCTATACGCTCGGCTTGAAGCGAAGGACACCGCAGAACATCGTGATTGGCGGCGCGGCTGGAGCGTTCCCGCCCATGATTGGGTGGGCGGCCGTGACGGGGAGTGTGGACCTGCCCGCGCTGTACCTGTTCGCCATCATCTTTTTCTGGACGCCGCCGCACTTCTGGGCACTGGCGCTGATGATCAAGGACGACTACGCCGAGGCGCGTATCCCGATGTTGCCCGTGGTGACAGGAGTGGAAGAGACGAAGCGGCAGATCCTGCTTTACTCGCTGCTGCTGGTGGTGCTGACGCTGCTGTTCGTGCTGACGGGTGCGGTGGGGTGGGTGTACCTTGGCGGCGCTGCGGCTCTAGGCGTCTTACTGGTGTACGAGGCGATCCAGCTGCGGCAGCGTCCTGGTATCGAAGGCGCGAAGTCGGCGTACCTGTATTCGCTGCTCTATCTGGCCCTGTTGTTCGCCGTGGTCGTGGCGGACAGCGTGGTATCGGCCTGACAGGGTTGATGTCATGCTCGAGAGGCGATGGATCGGTGCCCGGTGGCTCACGTGGGTGCCATATTGCGCTTGACGAGGGAGTGAATGACTGGTAGATTTCCATCCCAGTGCCGGAAAATACGTCCTAGCTTCGGAAGGAGGCTCCGAAACATAGAGATGTCCAAGTTTCGTCACCGGTCGCTGCACCTGCTCGGCGTCCTTCTGACCGGTCTTCTTTTCACCCTCCTTGCCGCATGCTCTAAGGCGAATCCACAGTCCACCTTCGACACTCTCGGACCGGTGTCCCGCAATCAGGCCACCATCCTCTACGTGATTGCCGGGGTGGGGACGTTCGTCTTCATTCTCGTCTTCGGCATCCTGGCATACACGGTCATACGCTACCGCCGCCGCAGCCCGGACGACCCGGATCCGCCGCAGATCCACGGCAACGACAAGCTGGAGGTTGCCTGGACCATCGCGCCGGCCATCGTGCTGATTGCGGTCGCGGTGCCGACCCTGCAGGGTATCTTTTACGCGGCCAACCCGCCGACCGAGGCCAGGCTCACCGTCGAGGCTACCGGTCACCAGTGGTGGTTCGAGTTCAAGTACCCTGAACTCGGCGTGGTCACGGCCAATGAGATGCACATCCCGGAGGACGAGGCCGTAATCGTCGAACTGCGCTCGGTGGACGTCAACCATAGCTTCTGGGTACCCAAGCTCGCCGGTAAAGTGGACATGATCCCCAACAACGAAAATCGGCTCTGGCTTCAGGCCGATGAATCGGGGATGTACTACGGCCAGTGCGCGGAGTTCTGCGGGGAGTCGCACGCGAAGATGCGGTTTAGGGTGGTGGTGGAGCCGCGGGCGGAGTTCGATGCCTGGGTCGCCCGGCAGCAGGCAGCGGCCGCGGTGCCCGGTGACCCGCTCGCGAAAGAGGGGCATGACCTCTTCATGTCCAACCAGGCACGGTGCTTCGCGTGCCACACCATCGCAGGGACGCAGAAGGCACGAGGAACGGTTGGGCCGAACCTCACGCATTTCGCCAGTCGGCAGCACCTAGCGGCGGGGAACCTAGAAAACACGCAGGAGAACCTGAGGATGTGGCTGGAGGACCCGGATGCGGTCAAGCCCGGGAATCTCATGTCCCGGGACGCGGCGGTGTACAACGGCCAGGGCGAGCCGCTAACGGAGCCCCAGATATCGGCCCTGGTGGCCTTCCTGAGGAGCCTGGAGTAAACACTATGACGACGCTGTCTTTCCCCATCATCAGACGGCCCATGCACCCGACGGGAGTGTGGAGCTGGATCACGACGATCGACCACAAGCGCATCGGAATCCTATACGGGGTGACGGCGTTCGCCTTGTTCATCCTGGGAGGCATCGAAGCGCTGCTCATCCGTACACAGCTCATCGGCCCTGACAGGGACTTCGTGTCTGCGGAGGTTTTCAACCAGCTCTTCACCATGCACGGCACGACCATGATTTTCTTGGCAATCATGCCGTTAGGAGCGGCGTTCTTCAACTTCGTTATCCCGCTCCAGATAGGGGCGAGAGATGTCGCCTTCCCGAGGCTGAACGCGTTCAGCTACTGGACGTTCCTGGCGGGAGCCATCATCCTGAACGCGAGCTGGTTCCTGGGCGGGGCTCCCAACGCAGGATGGTTCGGCTACGCGCCGATAACTGGCCAGGCGTTCAACCCCGGGCACGGAATCGACTTTTGGATCATCGGCCTGCAGGTGCTGGGCATCGCGTCGTTGGCGGCCGCGTTCAACTTCATCGTGACCATCATCAACATGCGGGCTCCGGGGATGACCTGGATGCGCCTGCCTTTGTTTACCTGGATGACATTCATCACGGCAATCCTGCTTGTGCTCGCATTCCCGGTCATCACCGTGGCGCTCATCGAGCTGATGTTCGACCGGAAGTTCGGGACGAACTTCTTCTTCACGCCCGCGGGTGGCAACCCGGTGCTGTGGCAGCACTTGTTTTGGGTATTCGGCCATCCTGAGGTGTACATCCTCATCCTGCCGGCGATGGGTATCGTGTCGGAGGTCCTGCCGACCTTCTCAAAGAAGCCCCTTTTCGGGTACCCGACGGTGGTGCTAGCGGGTGCGCTTATCGGGTTCATGGGCTGGATGGTCTGGAGCCACCACATGTTCACGGTGGGCCTGGGCCCCATCGCCAACTCCGTCTTCACCATCACGACTATGGCCATCGCCGTTCCGACGGGCATCAAGATATTCAACTGGCTTGGAACGATTTGGAAAGGTTCGCTTGACTTCAGAACGCCGATGCTCTTCGCCCTCGGGTTCATCGTGCTGTTCACCATCGGCGGCATCAGTGGCGTCATGCACTCGATGGCGTCCTCGGATGCGCAGCAACAGGATACGTACTTCATCATCGCCCATATCCACTACGTGCTTTTCAGCGGGGCCATCATGGCCATCATGGCCGGCATCTACTACTGGTTCCCCAAGTTCTCGGGGCGGATGTACGACGAGCGGATGGGCAAGATGCACTTCGTGTTGATGTTCATCGGGCAGAACCTGGCGTTCTTCCCGATGCACTTCTACGGGCTGGATGGGATGCCGCGCCGCATCTATACCTACGACGCGGACATGGGGTGGACGGCGCTGAACGCTCTATCTACATCGGGGGCATACTTGATTGCCTTCTCGTTCTTCATCTTCATCTTCAATATGGTGAAGAGCTGGCGGAAGGGCGAAAAGGCGGCGAACGACCCGTGGGACGGCCGGACGCTGGAGTGGTCTATCCCGTCGCCGCCGCCTGAACACAACTTCGATGAGATTCCCACCGTTCACGACAGGGATGACTGGTGGGCGCGGAAGCGCGGCGGCGTCAAGCACGGCGTGCCGGTGAGCGGCGGCTCCGGCGAGGGCCACGCCATCCACATGCCGCAGCCTTCGTTCTGGCCCATCGTGGTTTCCATCGGCTTGCTGGTGGGCGCGTTCGGACTCATCTATAACGTGGCGGTGGCCGGCATCGGTGGTGGCATCGCCATGGTCGGAATCTATGCCTGGGCCTTCGAACCGGTGAATGAACCGGACGAGAAGCAGCCGGCCCATCATTAGGAGAGCTTAGGAAGTGGCTCAAGTAACCGCAGCGTCCCACGGGGAGCACGAAGCGACCACAACCGGTCTGAACCACCGGAAGATGCTGATGTGGGCCTTCCTAGGCTCCGACTGCATGTTCTTCGGCAGCCTAATCGCCACCTATCTGGTCTATAAGGGCAAGAGCAAGGCAGGGCCGTTCCCTGAAGATGTCTTCAGTATTCCCGTCACCTCGGTGAGCACGTTCGTGCTGCTGATGAGCAGCATGAGCATGGTGTTGGCTTACGCTGCCTTGACGCGAGGCAATATGAAGGCGTTCCGCATCTGGCTGGCCTCAACAGTCATCATGGGCGCGACCTTCCTGGCCTTCCAGACGTTCGAGTTCTACGAATTCGCTAATCACGAAGTGGTGGTGGAGTGTAACGACCCCGATGCGGCCGACTGGACGGATTTGCAGGCGAAGGTCGGTTCGGCGTGCGGCTCTTTCGTGGCAGGCGAGGAGACCGAGGTCACGATAGGGGAGTACACCGTCAAGGTGTTCGAGGAAGACGGACATGCGGTGGCGGAGACGACGGCAGGACTGACCCCGCGGACCAACCTCTTCGGCACGACGTTCTTCACGCTGACCGGCTTCCACGGGGCGCACGTGACGCTGGGCGTCATCTGGCTGCTGTCGCTGTTCTTCTTCTCGTTCCGCAAGGGCGGGGTGACGCCGAAACGGAATCTGGATGTGGATCTGGCGGCCCTCTACTGGCACTTCGTTGACGTGGTCTGGATCGTGATTTTCACTGTTGTCTATCTCTTTGGCGTGTTCCAAGGATTCTGAGGTCGAGCGATGACACAACAAGCCCATTCTGCAGACGCTCACCACGCAGAGGCCGCGCCGGTTCACACCGGGCACCCGACGCCGGGGACGTACTTCAAGGTCGCCATGGCCTTGACTGCCATCACGGCCCTGGAAGTGGTGGTCTACTTCTTTGAGTGGCTGAGCTACGGCATCATCCCCATCCTTGTAATCCTCTCTCTCGTTAAGTTTGCGCTGGTGGCCATGTTCTACATGCACCTGCGGTACGACCACAAGCTCTTCTCGACGATGTTCGTGGCGGGCCTGGTCCTGGCGCTGCTGGTGGCGTTTGCGCTGCTGGCGCTATTCAAATGGTTCATCTAGCGGCAGGCCGCGGGGTCGTCGCCAATGGCGGGTGAGTTCACAGGAGCAGTCTGGACGCACTGGCATGGGCACCCCGACGTCCTCATCGGACTGGCGGCCTTGGAAGCGGCGTACCTGTTAGGCGTAGGTCCGCTGCGGGAGAAGTACAGCCTGGCCGACTCGGTGGACCCGAAGCAGGTGGCGACGTTCACTGCGGGGGTGCTAGTGACGCTCGTGGCACTGGTATCGCCTCTGCACGTGCTCGGAGACGACTATCTATTCAGCGCCCACATGGTTCAGCATATGGTGCTGATGCTCCTGGCTGCGCCGCTGCTCATCATGGGAACGCCCGACTGGCTATTGCGACCCCTGCTGAGACCGGATTGGGTGTTCCGCACGGCGAGGGTGACAGTGCATCCCATCATGGCCTTCGCCTTATTCAACGTCATCTTCTCGATGTGGCACCTGCCGAGCTTGTACAACGCGACCCTGTCGTTCCAGGGGTTGCACATCTTTCAGCACATACTGCTGCTGGCGATATCGGTCATCATGTGGTGGCCGCTGTTGAGCCAGATGCCGGAGTTGCCGAGGCTGTCGGACCCTGGGCAGATGTTATATCTGTTCGTGTTGTCGGTTGCATCCATCATCGTGTTTGCCCCCCTGGCCTTCGCCCGCCACCCCATCTATGATGTGTATGCTGCGGCGCCGCGGGTGTGGGGACTTTCGCCGGTGGTGGACCAGCAGATCGGCGCCATCATCATGAAGGTGGGCGGCGGGATGCTGTTCATGACGCTGTTCATTATGACGTTCTTCCGGTGGTTCGGCAGGGAAGAGGCAAGAGCGAAGAGCGACAGGGCGCAATTGGGAACGTCGAGTTAGGAAAGGCAGGAGACGAGGCGATGAAGAAGGACCGGATGATGATGGCGGTGCTGTTCCCGCTTCTGGCGGTCGTGACGGTGGCGACGCTCGCGTTTGGGCTGGGCGGAATCTTCATCGCGTTGAACGAGACTGGCGCCGGCCACTGGGGCGCAATTATCATCGGGGCTGCGCTGGTCGTCGGGGTGCCAACTGTCGCCTTCCTGCTTGAACGAATGACGGAGAAGCGGGGCTGAGACGTACCGCTCTTCGCTCGTCCGTTCCTCGGCATCCTGAGTTGCGACTCCTTTTCCCCATCAGCGGCCTAGCCGCATTTTTTATCCTCCTTGCGGCCGTGGCCTGCTCACAGGCCGAGCCGCTGAAGGGCACCGCGCTCAACCCTCCCAGGCCCGCATCCCCGTTCCAACTTTCAGACCAGGACAGCTCCCTCATTTCGCTTTCGGAGCAGCGCGGGCGGGTTGTGTTACTGACGTTTCTGTACACGAGCTGTGCCGACATCTGCCCAGTGGTGGCGGGCCAAGTGAAGAAGGCGTATGAGCTCTTGGAGGAAGACGCGGAGCGGGTCTCGGTGCTCATCGTCAGCGTGGACCCGGCACGCGACACGCGGGAGGCGGTGACGGCCTACCTGGACGAGTTGGGGATGCGAGGACACTGGCGATACCTTGTGGGGACGGAGGCGGAACTGGCAACGGTGTGGCGGGACTACTACGTCGCGCAGGCGCGAGACGGGCAGGAGAGTGCGAACACGGACGGGACAAACGATGGTGCAGTGGAGTCGCTGGCCCAGGAGATTGCAGCGTATACCGTGACCCACTCGGCGCCGGTGTATGTGATTGATGAGGAGGGCCTCATGCGTTCGGTGTTCACGCTGCCGATAGAACCAGCGGACTTGGCGCACGATGTACGGGTGGTGTTGGGAAAATAGAGGCGAAACTAAGGGATATGAAACAGGAAGGCCAGGGAAACACTCCCTGGCCTTCCTGTTTCCCGTGCCGGATGAACTTAAGCGGAAGCGGGGCCGAGCTGGGCCCTGGCCTGGTCGGCGACCTGGGCGAAGGCCTGTGGGTCGCGGATGGCGAGCTCGGCGAGCATCTTGCGGTTGACCTGGATGCCGGCGAGCTTGAGGCCGTGGATAAGCTTGCTGTAGGTGAGGCCGTTGGCACGCGCCGCGGCGTTGATGCGGACCTGCCAGAGGCTGCGCATGTCGCCCTTCTTGTCGCGGCGGTGCTCCCAGCTGTACCGGAAGGCGTGGATGAAGGACTCGTGCGCCCGGCGGTACAGTGAGTGGCGCACGGAATAGTGGCCCTTGGTGAGGGCGAGTATCTTCTTATGTCGGCGGTGTTTGGTTACACCGCGCTTGATTCTGGCCACGTGAAATGTCTCCTGTGAAGTGAGTTAGGCCGCCCCGTAGGGCATGACCGATTTGAGCTTCTTGCGGTCAACGGGAGCAGAAGCAATCTTGCGGGAGAACAGGCGGCGGACCTTGGCATGCTTGGTGCGGCGTATGTGGCTGCGGTGGCCCTTCATGCGCACGAACTTGCCCGTCCCGGTCTGGCGGAACCTGGCCGCTGCGCCCTTATGCGTCTTTAGCTTCGGCACTCTTGGTCTCCTTGTTTTGTGGTCTGGCCGGTTTGTTGTGGTTCGGCGTCAGGATGATGCTCAGGAAGCGCCCCTCGAACGCGGGCGGTTTTTCCATCAGTGCGTCGTCAACGAGGTCCTGCGTGACGGTCTTGAGGACGTTCATCCCGAACTCGGGGTGGGTAATCTCGCGCCCGCGAAAGAGGACGGAGACCTTCACCTTCGCCCCCTCTTCCAAGAGCCGTCTGATGAGCCTTACCTTCGCCTCCCGGTCATGCTCGCCGATGCGGGTCTTGAATCGCACCTCGCGCAACTCGTTGGTGGCTCTGGACTTCTGGACCTTGCGAGCCTCGCGCTCTCTGCGGTCGATCTGGTACTGGAACTTCCCGTAGTCCATGATGCGGCAGACGGGGGGCTTGGCGGCAGGGGCGACCTCGACGAGGTCGAGGCTGCGTTCGTCGGCCATCTCCAATGCCTTGCGGATGGGGACGACCCCTATCTGATTTCCTTCGTCGTCGATCAAGAGGACTTCAGGCACGCGGATAGCGCGGTTGACTCGGTAGTCTTTAGCTATGTTGTTGTTCCCTCCTACTTACCAGCGAACACATGGTGGCAAAGCCGTAAACGACTATAGCACAAGGTGTGAAGTCGGGCAACGGCGACAAGGCACCGCCGGGGTCAGCCGGCGGCCGGACTAGCCAAATCGCCGAGACAACTCGGCGAGGTGCTCCCAGTCGTGCTCCAGCATGCGGCGGAAGGCCCTGCGGGCCGACCAGGTCTTCACGCCGTGCTGGACCATGGCGGAGTGTTCGGCTTCGGTGATGGCCTCCAGGCGCTCGGTGGCCATGCGCCAGAAATCGGCCAGGGCGGCGGGCAGGCCTGGGCCTTCCTCGACGAGACGGAGGGCCTGGGATAGGCCCTTGGGTTTGGACAGAGGCGACTTGAGGTAGGCGTAGTGGGCGCCGGCGAGGTGCTCGAGGATGCGGCGGATAGGGCGGCCGCCGCTCTCCGGCTGGGTTATGAGCTGCTTGGGCGGCGTGTCGCGGGCGATTTGGAGCAGGTCGGCCTCCAGCCAGGACATGCGCTTGAGGTAGGTGGCATAGTCTTTCGCGGTCAGGGGCTGGAAGTCGGCGGCGAAGCCTGGGTCGGGGTCGCCTCGGCCGAGCCAAGTGCCCTCCATGACGTGCTGGACGACCTTGGTTGCGAAGGAGGCATCGGGCTTGACCGCATCCCCATGACGGTGGAGGAAGCGCAGGTAGTTGCGGATGGCATCGGGCGTGGCGTCGAGGGAGGCCTTAGTGGTCGGCCCATTAGCGATGCAGCCGAGGAGGTCGAGGACGTGGACCATGGTCTTTCGGCGCTTCGGGCCGGACTCGACATAGAGCGGATATTCGGTCATTCCGCCGGACCGCCTAGCGCCTGTCGCGGATGTCCTGCTGGATGCGGCTGACGATGTCGGCGATGGGCAGGGCGCGGAGGTCTTCGCCGGAGCGGAGGCGGACGGCGGCGGCGCCGGCCTGGGCCTCGCGGTCGCCGACGACGAGCATGTAGGGCACCTTCTGGAGTTGGGACTCGCGGATCTTGAGGTTCATGCGCTCGTTGCGGTCGTCCAGCTTGGCGCGGAGGCCTGCGTCGGCGAGCTGGCCGAGCACCTTGTGGGCGTAGTCCTGATGACGGTCTGCGATAGGGATGACGACGGCCTGGACGGGGGCGAGCCAGACTGGGAAGGCGCCAGCGTAGTGCTCGATGAGGACGCCCATGAACCGCTCCATGGAGCCGAGCAGGGCGCGGTGAATCATGTAGGGCTGGTGCTCTTTGCCGTCCTCGCCGACGTAGGTGAGGCCGAAGCGCTCGGGGAGGTTGAAGTCGAACTGGACGGTTGTGCACTGCCAGAGCCGCCCGATGGCGTCGCGGATGTGGATGTCTATCTTGGGGCCATAGAAGGCGCCGCCGCCCTCGTCCACCTCGTACTCGACCTTGCGCTGGATGAGGGTGCGGCGAAGGGACTCGGTGGCGAGGTCCCACTGGTCGGGGCGGCCAACGAACTTTTCGGGCCGGGTGGAGAGGCGCACCTCGAACTCGTTGAAGCCGAAGCTGGTGAGGAGGAGGAAGGTGAGGTCGAGGACGCCATTGACCTCGGCCTCAACCTGGTCGGGGCGGCAGAAGATGTGCGCGTCGTCCTGTGTGAGGCCGCGGACGCGGAGGAGCCCCATGACTACGCCACCGCGCTCGTAGCGATAGACGGTGCCGAGTTCGCCGGTGCGCAAGGGCAGTTCGCGGTAGCTGTGCATGGCGGTGCGGTAGTACATGATGTGGAAGGGACAGTTCATGGGCTTGAGGTAGTAGTCTTGGCCCTCCATCTCCATGGCGGCGAACATGTTGTCTTTGTAGAAGTCAAGATGGCCGCTGGTCTGCCAGAGGTTGGCACGCCCGATGTGGGGGGTATAGACCAAGTCGTAGCCGGCTTTGTAATGCTCGCGCTTCCAGAACTCCTCGACAACGCCGCGGACGCGTGCGCCCTTGGGGTGCCAGATGATGAGGCCGGGGCCGGTCTCGTCGTGGATGGAGAAGAGGTCGAGTTCCTTGCCGAGGAGGCGGTGGTCGCGCTTCTTGGCCTCCTCGATGCGGTGGAGGTAATCGTCGAGGGCGGCCTGGGACTCGAAGGCGGTGCCGTAGATGCGCTGGAGCATGGGGCGCTTTTCATCGCCGCGCCAGTAGGCGCCGGCGACACTGAGGAGCTTGTAGGCGGCAATCTTGCCGGTGGACTCGACGTGGGGTCCGGCGCAGAGGTCCTCGAAGTCGCCGTGTTTGTAGGTGGAGATGACCTCGCCCTCGGGGATACCTTCGATGATCTCGAGTTTGAGGGGCTGGTCGGCGTTCATCTGCTGGGCCTTGTCGCGGGGGTACTCGCGGTACTGGAACGTGTGGTCGCGGGCGACGACGTCCTTCATGCGGCGCTCGATGTCGGCTAGCTGCTCCTGGGTGAAGGGCTCGGGCGCGAGGAAGTCGTAGTAGAAGCCATCGTCGGTGGGGGGGCCGATGCCAAGCTTGACGTTGGGGAACATCTTGGTGACCACGTCGGCCATGACGTGGGCGCTGGAGTGGCGGATGCGCTTGCGGAGCTCGACGAGTACTGGGTCGGTTTTCGTGGGCATAAGGGCGGTTCACCTCTAGGCTTATGATAACGGAGCCAGGGGCGGTTTGTCGTTTAGTGGAGGAGGGAGATAATCACCCCTACCTCTTTGGGCCGACCGATCGGCCCAAAGGTCCTCCCCCCTCGAGGGGGAGGAGAGATTACGCCATCCCCGACTAACCGTTGCCTAGTTTACGGGACTGCTTGGCCGGCGAGGACGCCGGTGCAGCGTTCGTTGTCCACGGCGACCTGGCCGTTGACGAGGACGTAGGGGATGCCGGTGGGAAACTGTTTCGGGTCGTCGAAGGTGGCGTTGTCTATGATGCGGTCGGCGTCGAAGACGGCGAGGTCGGCGAAGTAGCCTTTCTGGACGCGGCCGCGCTTCGTCAACCCGAAGCGGCGTGCTGGGTTGTCGGTCATGCGCTGGACCATGGTCTCCAGGGACATGATGCCGGGCATCTGCTTGCGGAGGCGGCCCAGGAAGCGTGGGAAGCAGCCGTAGGCGCGCGGGTGGCAGAGGTTGCCGACGGGGATGGCGTCGCTGCCGACCATGTAGTCGGGGCGGGATAGGAGTTCCATCTGGTCGCGGCCGAGCTGGCGCCAGGTGGCGACGCTGGCGGGCGGCGCGCCGCGGAAGCCGACCTGGAGGTCGTTGTCCACGAGGAGCTGGCGGACCGCCTCCCCCATGGATTTGCCCCGCTTCTTGGCGAAGTCGGGTAGGCTGAGGCCTTCGGCGTCGGGCGTGTTGGGCGTGTGGGTGAGGACGAACTCGGCGATGGAGCGCGCCTCGTAGCCGTCTATGAGCTTGGCGATGGCCTGCTTCCGGGCTGGGTCTCTGAGGCGTTTGAGGATCGCGTCGGGGCCGCCCTCCTGCTCCTTGGGGGGCAGCACCATGGGCAGAAAGCTGCTGCCGATGGGGTAGGGGTAGAGCTCCAGGGTGCAGTCGAGACCGCTCTTTTTGGCCTTGTCTATGGGGGCGATCTTGGGCGCGATCTGGCCTGCCTCTTCGGGCAGCGTGCGGAAGTGGGAGAAGTGGACGCGGATGCCGGAGCGGCGGCCGATCTCGATGGCCTCGGGGACACCGCCGCCACCGAAGCCGCGGTCGGTGTTGACGTCGCGGAGGTGGGTGACGTAGAGGGCGCCAGCAGCGTGGGCCTCCTTGCACAGCTCCACAAGCTCGGCGGTGGTGCTCCAGCAGTTGGGGTAGTAGGACATGCCGGTGGAGAAGGCGACGGCGCCCTGCTCGATGGACTCATGGACGAGGCGCTTGGCCTTCTTGAGGGCGTCGCCGACGAGGGGCACGTCGCGGAAGCCGAGGGTCTCGACGCGGATGGCGCCGTGGGCGACGCAGTAGGCAGTGTTGACGGCACACTTCTTGTGGTAGTTGGCACGGAAGGCGGTGACGTTGTGCATGTCGAGGTCAGCGGGCGGCAGACCGAGAAGTCCCGCCAGGTAGCGGCTGTACATGCGGTAATTGGCCGGCGACAGGGGCGCGTAGGAGAGACCGTCCTGGCCCAGGAGCTCGGTGGTAATGCCCTGGCGGATGCCATTGGCATGTTGTGGGTCGAGGAGCAACATGCCGTCGGAGTGGGCGTGACTGTCTATGAATCCAGGGGAGACGGTCAGGCCGTGGGCGACGATGACGCGGTGGGTCTCCGCCTGGCCCAGGTCGCCGATGGCTTCGATGCGTTCGCCCGCGATGCCGACGTCGGCCCGGTAGGCCTTCTTGCCGGTGCCGTCAACGATGTTTCCGCCGAGAATAACGAGGTCGAACATCCTTCCTCCCGGGTGCTATGTAGCTTGCCTCAGCGGCAGCCTGGGGAGTATAGCACTTCCTATTTCAGGAGTGTCTTGAGTTTTTTGGGGGCTGATGTTGCCGCCGCTGACGATGCAGACGACGTTGGCGTTCTGGGGCACCTTGACGAGGCCGTTGAGCAGGGCGGCAAGAGGCGCCGCGGCCGCAGGTTCGGCGAGGACCTTGCAGCGTTCTAGGATGAGCTGCATGGCCTCGATGATTTGGTCGTCGGTGACGAGGACGACGTCGTCAACCAACTTCTGGACGTGGGCGAGGGTGTGCTCGCCGGCGAAGGGTGCCGCGCAGGCCGTCGGTGACGGTGTCCACGCGGTCGAGGCGGACGGTTTTGCCGTCCTTGAGGCTCTTGGTCATGGCGCAGGCGCCGACCGGCTCGACGCCGACGACGCGGGCCTTGGGCCGATGGCCCTTGACGGCGACGGCGACGCCGGAGATGAGGCCGCCACCACCGATGCCGGCGACGACGAGGTCGGCGTTGGGAACATCTTCCATGACTTCTAGGCCGACGGTGCCCGCACCTGCGATGACCTTGGGGTCGTCGAAGGGCGGGACGTAGGCGAGGCCGCGTTTCTGCTGGACACGCTGGCCGGTGTCGAAGAGAACTTTAGGCTCGGCCGAGATGACCTCCGCCCCGTAGTTGCGGGTGGCCTCGACCTTGCCAGGGTCGCTGCCGGTCATCATGACGACGACGGATGGGATGCCTGCGACAGAGGCGGCGTAGGCGAGGGCCTGGGCGGTGTTGCCGGAGGAGATGGTGACGGCCCCCTTGGCGCGCTGGGCCGGGTCGAGGCTTTCGAGCTTTTTCAACACGCCGCGAACCTTGAACGAGCCGGTCTTCTGGAAGGACTCGAGCTTGAAGTGGAGGCGGCCGCCGAGGCGCTTGCCGAAGTAAGAGGAGCTGATGGTAGGCGTGCGGTGGACGCGCCCGGCGATGGTGCGCTGGGCGTCGTAGATGTCGTTATACTTGACGAGGTCCGGCATTTTCGTTCCCCACTCCGTGAAGTTGCGCGGCCGCATTATCCCGCTTTGTAAGGAGGATAGCGATGCCTATCATAGACCATACGAAGGCGCCAGAAACGCCTTGGAGACCGGGCTACCGGCGGTGGGAGTTGGCCGGGCCGAAGCAAGGGATGTCGTGCGAGCTGTCGTACCATGTCGGCGCTCCAGGCACGGGCGCGCCGCTGCACGTCCACGAAACGGACGAGCTCATCGTGGTGATGGAGGGCACGCTGAAAGTGAGGCTGGGCAACGAGATACACGAGGCGGGGCCTGACCACACGCTGGCGATTCCGCCGGGGACGGCGCACGGGTTCACGGTGACGGGCGACACCGATGCCAAGATGATCGTCTTCTTCCCAACCCCTAATCCCTTTGGCAAGACCACGTATCTTGAGGGCACACGCCCGGCGGGGGTGTAGGCGGGCCGGAAGAGCTCCTCCTACGCTGCCTCAAGCAGACTCAAACACACGAATCGGCGGTTAGGGCTGTGGTCCCAACCGCCGATTCGTGTGTTTCCACGCCCTTCTAACCGGAGCCTAGCTGCTCCGCGCCAGGGGCCGTGCGGGAATCTTGTGCCGCACCGCCGGGTTGACGAGGGACATGGGCAGGGTGCCGCGCATGATGCGGGCGGCCTCCTCGCCGAGGCGCATCCGCCCCGCGACGGCGGAGTGGTCGGAGGTGCCGGCGGAGTGCGGCGTCAGGACGACGTTGTCCATCTTGAGCAGTGGATTGCTGGCGGGAGTGGGTTCCTCCTCGAAGACGTCGAGGCCCGCGCCGGCGATTTTGCCCGACTTGAGGGCCTTGATGAGGGCCTGCTCGTCGTGCGTGGGGCCGCGGCAGGTGTTGATGAAGTAGGCGGTGGGCTTCATGGCCTTGAAGAGGGACTCGCCTGCCAGCTTGCGAGTGTTCTTGTTGAGGGGGACGTGCATGGAGACGAAATCGGACCTGGCGCCCAGTTCCTCGATGGTGGGCGCGGTGCCGATGCGGTACTCCTGGACGACCCAGGAGGGAAGGAAGGGGTCGAAGACGAGGACGTTAAGGCCGAAGACAGTGGCGCGGCGGGCGACGGCGCGGCCGATGTTGCCGAAGCCGACGAGGCCGAGGGTCTGGCCCTCCAGATGGCCCATCGGGTAGAAGGGGAGAGCGCCGCGGTTGGTGCTTGCCGTCCAGTTGCCTGACTTGACCAGTTGGTGCATGGCGATGAGGCGGCGGGAGCAGGCGAGGAGGAGCATGATGGTGTGGTTGGCGACCTCCTCGGCGCAGTAGCCGGCGCAGTTGACGAGCATGATGCCCTTGTCGGTGCAGGCGTCGTCGTCGATGTGGTTGAAGCCGTGGCCGAGGCTGACGATGGCCTTGGCCTTGTCTATCTGCTCGATGACGGCGCGGGACATGGGCACGACCTCGTTGATGATGATGTCGGCGCCTTTGACGGCCTCGATGATTTCCCCGTCGCTCTTGCAGATATGGTGGTCAAGCTCGTAGTCAACACCCTTGAGCTGCTCCGTTGTAAGGGAGATATCAGACTTTCCTCTGGCGATGTAGGCGACCTTTTGCTTTGCCATTCGTGTTCGCTCCCATCTTTAGTTTGAACGTCGTTAATTCTTGGCAGGTGCTTTGAGGAGTTTGGCGTACTCGTCGCGCCACCATCGGGCGAGGGCGGCCTCGTCGTCGCGGCGCTCGTAGTACTTCGAGTCCTTGCCGACCGGGTTGGCCTTGTACCAGTCCACGGTCTGTTTGATCCAGGTGTCCATGGGCGTGGTGCGCATGTTGAAGTCGCGGCGGGCCTTTTCGATGGCCATGACGTAGGTCTTGGGACGCGAGAAGGGGTCGAAGGCCCAGTCGTGCCAGGGAAGTGTGGACTTGGCCTCGGCGACCTCTGCGGGGACGGAGACGGCGTTGAGGGGGCGGCCGAGGGCCTTGGCCATGGACTCCACGAAGCGGCGGAGCGTGGCGATCTCGGGCTGACAGATGTTGTAAATCTGGCCGGAGGTTTTGGCGACAGGGATGACGTCGAGGATGGCGGCGGCGATGTCGTCGCGGAATCCCAGGCGGAAGACGTTGGAGCCGCCGTCGCGGAGTACGAGTTCCTTGCCGTCGAGGATACGCTGCATGTACCACCAGAAGCGGAAGCTGGGGTCTTCGGGGCCGAGGGTGGCGGGGACGCGAAGGACGACCCATGGGAAGTCCTTGGTCTCGGTCAAGAAACGCTCCATCATGCGCTTGCCCTGGCCGTACTCGTGGGTTTCTTTCACGTAGTCCCACTTGACCTTGGAGAGGTCGGCGTCTGTCTCCCGGATGGGGCAGCAGGCGGTGAGGTCCACGAACTCGTCCACCCAGAGGGGACGGTCGCGCTTCGAGTAGTCGCGCCACTCGATGGCGTGGCCCGGGCCGCCGTAGATGGAGACGGTGGTGGCGACCACGTACTTGCCGATGCGGCCCTTGAGGGCCTGGACGACCGCCTTGACGTCCTCGGTCTTGAAGGCGACGTTGTCTATGACGGCGTCGAATTGCTTCCCCTTGAGCTTGTTGACGAAGTCGGCGTAGTCGTTGCGGTCGCCGTTGATGTGGTCAACCTTGTCCCAGAAATCGGGCTTGGACTGACCACGGGTGTAGAGGGTGACCTTATCGCCGCGGGCGAGCATGGTGCGAACGGCGACTTTGCCGAAGTACTGGGTGCCGCCGATGACTAAGACGTGCATCTCGTTCCTCCTCTGCTGCCCAGCCTGAGGTGGGCCGGACAACGGCGCCAATTATACGGGAACGCCCAAAGATGTGTGCCAGAGTGGGTTTGATAGTGCTAATATGTGGCGCAACTCCGCGGCCAGGGAGTTCCCGGCGCCAACCGAGGTGGTGGCGCCGGTGTTTGTATGGCGGCAAGTCCGGAGGACGGTGAGTGTTCAACAAGGTCCTGGTAGCGAACCGAGGCGAGATTGCCTGCCGGGTCATCAAAACGCTGCGGCATCTGGGGATCAAGAGCGTCGCGGTGTTCTCAGACGCGGACGCGAAGGCACCGCACGTGAAGCTGGCGGACGAGGCGTACCCCATCGGGCCGGCGCCGGTTTCTGAGAGCTACCTTAAGATTGACAAGATCATCGCGCTCGCGCAGACCACTGGGGCGGAGGCCATCCACCCTGGATACGGGTTCATGTCGGAGAGTCCTGACTTCGCGGAGGCGGTGACGTGTGGCGGGTTGGTGTTCGTGGGGCCGACACCGGAGGCACTGCGGGCTCTGGGAAAGAAGACGGCGGCGCGGCGGCTCCTGGCAAAGGCGGAGGTGCCGACGGTGCCATGGACGGAGGTGCCGGCCACCGACCTTGCGCGCATCCGGGAAGCGGCAACGAATATCGGATTCCCTGTGATGGTGAAGGCGTCGGCGGCAGGCGGCGGCGTCGGCTCGACTGTGGTGCGGGACGCCGACCAGCTCAGTGATGCGGTGCAAAGCGCGGTACAAGTGTCGCAACGGTTCTTCGGCAACGCGCAGATCCACCTGGAGAAGTTCCTTCAACATGCGCGACACATCGAGGTACAGGCCATCGTTGACCAGTTCGGGAACGCGGTGACGTTCCCGGAGCGCGAGTGTTCGATGCAGCGGCGGTACCAGAAGGTGGTGGAGGAGTCGCCGTCTATCGCTGTGTCCCTCCTCCTGCGGCGGCATCTGTCCGAGGCGGCGCTGCGGGTGATGACGGCAGGGAACTACGTGAACACCGGCACTGTGGAGTTCCTCGTGGACGCATCGGGGGCGTTCTATTTCCTGGAGACGAATTGCCGCATCCAGGTGGAGCATCCGGTTTCGGAGATGGTGACAGGCGTGGACATCGTGGAACAGCAGCTTCGTGTGGCGGCAGGACAGAAGCTGCCGCTCCTGCAGCAGCAGGTGCGGGCGAGGGGCCACTCCATCGAGACGCGGATCTACGCGGAGGACCCGAGGACGTTCATGCCGACAACGGGCATGATTACCAAGTACCGCGAACCTGCGGGGGAGGGCGTGCGGGTGGACAGCGGCATCCGGCAGGGGTACGAGGTGACGCCGTTCTACGACCCGATGCTGGCAAAAGTCATCGTGTGGCGGGAGACGCGGGAGGAGGCCATCGGGGCGATGATCGCCGCGCTGGAGGACTATGCCATCGAGGGGCTGGTGACAAACATCCCGCTGCTGTTGAAGATCATGCAACATCCCGCCTTCGTCCGGGGCGAGTATGACACCGCGACGTTGACGCCTGACTTCGCCAAGTCGCCTCTGCCCACCAAGCGGCGGCTGGGCGACCTGTCAGAGCTATGGCGGTACGGACGGTAGACAGGGTTCCGTAGCCCACGGATTCTCTTCTTTGACCCTTCTGGGCCTCGCCAATAAAATGCGGGCAGGGCTCCAGGCTGAACGGGGGATGAGGATATGTACACGACAAGTTTCACGGTCTTTTTCGACTACAACTGACCCTACGTCCACAATGCAGCCGTGTGGTTGCAACGGGTCAGGGCAGAGAAGGTCAAGCGCGGCGAGCTCTTGGACGTAGCCTGGCGCCACTTCTTGCTGGACCAGGTGAACAGTAAGGAAGGCCCCGGTTGGAAGCTCTGGGAGCAGTCTGAGGAGAACCAGGGCAAGACGATGCTGGCGCAACGGGCGGGCGAGGCGGCGCGGCGCCAGGGCCGGGATGCCTTCGAACGGTTCCACCTAGCCCTGCTGATCGCGCGGCACGGCGGCGAGGGGCGCATCGCCCTGAACGATGCTGAGGCGCTTGGCGAGTTGGCGCGAAAGGCAGGGCTGGACGTGGAGCGGTTCAAACGCGACCTAGCCGACCGTTCGCTCGTGGACATCATCGGGCGCGACCACACGGAGGCGGTGGCGAAGTATGGAGTCTTTGGGACGCCGACCTTCCTTTTCGAGAGCGGCTTGACGGTCTATCTCAAGATGTTCGTACCACCGCTGGAAGATACGATGGGACTCTTCGAGCACTTCACGGCGCTGATGGCCGAACGGCCCTATTTGGGCGAGCTGAAGCGGCCGCAGCCCCCGTGGCCCAAGGGTGCGGTGAAGCCGGCGTCTCCTAGTCGTCCGTGACGTCCCCATCGGACATGTTGGACACCGTTGAAGTGAAGCTCGGGTTGCGGTTCGTCCGGCGCGAACTGCTGAGCCTAGCGCTGGTGCACGGGTCGTTCGTGAACGAGATGCCTGGCGCAAGGGCGGAGTCGAACGAACGGCTGGAGTTCTTGGGGGATGCGGTCATCAACGCGGTGGTGGCGCAGGAGATGTACCTGCGGCATCCGGAGTGGCCGGAGGGCCTACTGACGAGCGCGCGGGCGGCAATCGTGCGGGCCGAGACGCTGGCCAAAATAGCGCAGTCGCTGGAGTTGGGGCAGCATCTGCTGATGGGGAAGGGGGAGGAGGCCAGCGGCGGACGGAGGCGCCCAACGAATCTGGAAGCGACGTTCGAGGCGGTGACTGGCGCGCTGTTTCTCGACCAGGGCTACGAGGCAGCGAGGGCGTTTGTGGTGCGGACGGTCGGGGCGGAATTGGAAGATGTGCTGAAGCAGCGGCCGCCACGACACGCCAAGACGGCGCTCCAAGAGCTGGCACAGTCCATGGGGATGCCGCCGCCGACGTACAACATCCTGGAGGCGACGGGGCCGGACCACGCGCGGGAGTTCACGGCGGAGGTCACGGTCGGCGGCGAGGTGAAGGGGAAGGGCAGCGGCTCACGCAAAGCGTTGGCCGAACAGCGCGCCGCCCAGCAAGCCCTGGAAGGCTTGGGACATAGGCTCTAAGACCTCTCGGAGAACCTCCTTCTCCAGAAGGGGAGACCTCTCCTGAAGCCCTAGTGGTCTATGCCGGGGACGGGGAAGCGGGTGGTGAGGTGCTGGACCTCATCTTGGACCTGCTTCTCGACAGCAGCGTTGCCCATGTTCGTGAGCACCTTGAGGATGAGCTGTCCCACCTTCTTGGTCTCGGCGACGCCGAAGCCACGGCTCGTGATGGCAGGAGTGCCGAGGCGCAGCCCGCTGGTGACGCGCGGTGGCTTGGGGTCGTAGGGGATGGCGTTTCGGTTGACGGTGATGTAGGCGCGGCCGAGGGCTTCTTCTGCGTCCTTGCCGGTGATGTTCAGGGGGCTAAGGTCGCAGAGGAGGAGGTGGTTATCCGTCCCACCGGAGACGAGGCGGACGCCGCCCCCGGTCAGCTCGGCGGCCAGGGCGCGAGCGTTGGCGCGGATAGCCTTCTGGTACTCCTTGAAATCGGGCCTGAGGGCCTCGCCGAAGGCGACAGCTTTGGCGGCGATGATGTGCATGAGGGGGCCGCCCTGCTCCTGGGGGAAGACGGCGCGGTCAACGTCCTTGGCCATGTCCTCGCCGCACAGGATCATGCCGCCGCGCGGGCCGCGGAGGGTCTTGTGCGTGGTCGAGGTGGTGATGTGGGCGTAGGGGATGGAGGAGGGGTGCTCTCCGGCGGCGACGAGTCCGGCGATGTGGGCCATGTCCACCATGAGGAGAGCGCCGACCTCGTCGGCGATGCGGCGGAAGGCGGGGAAGTCTATGATGCGCGGGTAGGCGGTGGCGCCGGTGACGATGAGCCTGGGACGGTGTTCCTGGGCCAGGCGGCGCACCTCTTGCATGTTCATAAGCTCGGTCTCGCGGTCCACGCCGTAGGAGACGAACTTGTAGTACTTTCCGGAGAAGTTGACCGGGCTGCCGTGGGTGAGGTGGCCGCCCTGGTCAAGGCGGAGGCCCATGACGGTGTCGCCGGGGCTGATGACGGCGAAGTAGGCGCCCATGTTGGCCTGGGCGCCGCTGTGGGGCTGGACGTTGGCGTGCTGGGCGCCGAAGAGCTGTTTGGCACGGTCTATGGCGAGCTGTTCGGCGACGTCCACGTGCTCGCAGCCGCCGTAGTACCGCCGCCCTGGGTATCCTTCGGCGTACTTGTTGGTGAGGACGGAGCCTTGGGCCTCGAGGACGGCGCGGCTGGCGTAGTTCTCGGAAGCGATGAGGTTGATATTGCGCCGCTGGCGGGTGGTCTCGGCCTGGATGGTGGCATAGAGGGCGGGGTCTTGGTCCTTCAGTGGTGAAGTCATCAGGGGGCTTCTCTGTCCTCCTCAGTTTCTAGTAAGCCGGGCAGGCGCGCGTCAGCGCTGTGGGCAGGCGACAAGTCTAGCTGCATGCTCACAGGGCGTCAACGGCGGGCTGCTCAGGTGAGGTCGGGCTGGATGGGGCCGTAGTCGCCGGACCTGCGGCGGTAGAGAAGGTTGAACTGGTTGGCGTCGGCATTGAAGAAGAAGTTGTGGCTGAGGAGTTCCATCTGGGCGATGGCATCCTCGACGGACATGGGAGACATCGGGAAGCGTTTGATGCGGACGACTTTCCCAAGGCCCTCCGGCTCAGGGGGCATCGCCGACACCACTGCCGCAGAGACGTCGGCCTGCTTCCGCTGCCCAGCGCGAGCGGACCGCCTGGCCTGGGAGGTGCGGTAGTACTTGGTCTTGTAACGACGGATTTGGCGGTCCATCACCTCGGCGAGGGTGTCAATCGCCTCCAGGATGGATAGGCCGGTTTCTTGGCCACGTAGGAAGCGTCCATTGACGCTGAGGGTGCATTGGGCGATGAACTGTTGGTTCTGCGCCCGCGCGGAGGTCCTGGCGACCTCGACCTTGGCTGCGGTGAGCGCGGTCAGATGCCGTTCCAGCTTGCCGAGCTTCTTGCGGATGTACTCCTGGGTGTCGTCGTTGAGTTCAAGACCCTTGGCATGAATCTGCAGTTCCATAGGACTTCTTTCTTCAATCGTCTAAGGCCATTCTATGGCTCGCATGGCTGTGTTTTCAAGGCCGCACTGGATTGGAGTGCATAGACCCCGCGGTGTCGAACAGTTCCGGACAAGCCAACGAGAGGCTTGACGTTCAGGAGTGCGGGCATGATACCCTGTAAGGTAAGAGACATGTCTAGCTGGTCTTCTACTCTGCGGATGAGCACCCCCGCGTCCGTCCTGGACAGCGGGATGACCCACGTTTTCGGCATGACTATGACTACCACTATTACCCTTCACGGAGGGAGGGCCATCTAGCGTCTCGAGCAAGTAACCCAAGAAAGCGTGCAAAAGGCCCTCCCTCTGTGGAGGGCCTTTTTATTTGCCTGCGATCTCAACGTCGAAACGGGTGGTCGAGAAGGAGGAACAGATGGACAGTGAAGCACAACCTAGCCGAGGAGGCCCTGTGCTGGCCGAAAGGGTTGCGGCCGATGAAGCGGGGTATACGCGACCGTTTGTCAGAGATCCTGGCCGCGCGCTGAACATCGGGCTGTTGGGTATGGGAGTCGTGGGCACCGGGCTTATCCAGGCTCTTCACGCAAAAACGGCACTGCTTCAACCAAGAGTGGGCTGCCCTGTGCGCGTCAAGTCGGTGCTCGTGAGGGACCTGGATAAACCGCGCGGGTTTCAAGTTGCGCGAGGGTTGCTTACCACGAGGCCGGAGGATGTGCTGAATGACCCCGAGGTGGACATTGTGGTCGAGGTGATGGGTGGCGAACACCCGGCCCTCGAATACATCCTGGCCGCCATCGAGGTCGGCAAGCACGTGGTCACGGCCAACAAAGAGGTAGTGGCCCGGCATGGCCGCGAGATATTGGCGCGGGCGCACCACCACGGCGTGCAGGTCCGGTTCGAGGCCAGTGTGGCGGGGGGTGTTCCCATCGTCGCGCCGCTGCTGAGAGATTTGGCTGCAAACGAGATAACCTCCATACGGGGTATCGTCAACGGCACCACGAACTACATCCTGAGCAGGATGGCGCAGCAAGGCCTTGAATGCGGCGAGGCGCTGGCTGAGGCGCAGCGGCTCGGCTACGCAGAGGCGGACCCAGCCAAGGATGTCGGGGGAATGGATGCTGCTTGCAAGCTTTCCATCCTGTGCGCCCTGGTTTTCGGAGTATGGACGAAAGACTTGGAAATGCACCGACAAGGTATCAACGGACTAGCACGGCGAGACTTGGAATGTGCACGGGAGCTCGGGTACGCAGTCAAGCTGATGGCCTCGGCGAAGAAGGTTGGCGGAGTCGTGTACAGTGGAGTGTACCCAGCGTTCGTGCCCGAAGGCTCCGCCATAGCCCAGGTGGATGGCGTGCTCAACGCCGTCGAGGTCGAGACGGATCTGGCCGGCCCACTGTTGTTCACCGGCCAGGGGGCCGGACCCTCCCCAACGGCCAGCGCGCTGATAGCCGACATCATGGATGTGGCGCTGGGCACGAAGTTGAGCACGAAGGCCATGAGGGGGGCATTGCACGGCGAGGCGGCGAAGGTCGGAAGGATGGCGGACCTAGAGGCGGAGCACTATCTCCGGCTGGTCGTCGCCGACCGGCCTCAGCGCTTGACAGAGGTGCGCCGACGGCTGAGTGACCATGGCGTGGAGTCGTCGTTCGCCATGTTCAGGGAATTGCCGCAGTCGGACTCGAAGGTTGAGGTAGTGGTTATGACACGCCGGGCCAAGTTGGCGTCGGTACAGCAAGCTCTATCTGCCATGCAGAAGGCCGGAGCGGTGCTGGAGGTAGGCAATGTGTGCCGGGTGGAGGAAGCACGGTGATGGACGAAGGAGACATGCGGATGGCCCGGAACCTCTGGCGAGACGGGCGGATCTAATATGAAAGAAGGTGTCATGCGGCGGTGGGCAAAGTACCTTCCAATCACCAGCGACACGCCGATGGTCTCGCTCGGCGAAGGGGATACCCCTCTCGTCAGGTCAAGACATATCGTCCAGCGGGTGGGCTGCGAGGAGTTGTACTTCAAGCTGGAGGGGTGCAACCCAACAGGCTCGTTCAAGGACCGGGGGATGGTGGTGGCGGTTGCAAAGGCGGTGGAGTCGGGCGCGAAGGCGCTGATCTGCGCATCCACTGGGAATACGAGCGCGTCGGCTGCGGCGTACGGCGCGCACCTTGGCCTGCTCACGACGGTGATGGTGCCGGCAGGCAATGTGGCCAGAGGGAAACTGGCGCAGGCAGTGATGTACGGCGCGCGGGTTGTAGCGGTGGAGGGCGGCTTCGATGTGTGCCTACATTTGGCGAGGACGGTTGCGGACAACCATCCAGTGAGGCTGGTAAACTCAACGAACCCACACAGATTGGAAGGACAGAAAACGGCAGCGTTCGAAATCATCCAAGAGGTAGGGGGGGCGCCTGACGGAGTGTTCATCCCGGTGGGCAACGCAGGGAACATCACGGCGTACTGGAAGGGGTTTGTGGAGGCGCATGCGGCGGGCATGAGTGGGCGGCGGCCGCGGATGTTCGGGTTCCAGGCGGAAGGGGCGGCGCCGCTCGTGCTCGGACAGCCGGTGGCTGAGCCCAAGACGGTCGCAACGGCCATCCGCATCGGGAACCCGGCGAGTTGGAAGGGTGCTGTGGCTGCGCGGGACGAGTCGGGTGGAACCATTGAGGCGGTATCCGACCAGGAGATCCTGGACGCCTATCGTCTGCTGGCCAGGGGCGAGGGGGTGTTCTGCGAGCCTGCTTCGGCGGCGTGTGTGGCAGGCCTTCTGAAGATGGCGGGCCGGGGAGTGCGCTTCGACAGGCAGCGTTTGGTCTGTATCATCACAGGGTCGGGTCTGAAGGACCCAGACCTCGCGTCCGCCGGAGATACGAAAGCCAGGCCGGTCCCGGCTGAACTGGATGCGGTCGAGCGGGCGATGGGCCTGGTCTGATGGACCGGCGAGATTTCTATCTAAAGGAGACGTGTTGACCGGGATGAGCGAGGCCGAAGAGGCCTGTCAACCCTCCGCGATGGAGGGGTGGAGATAGCTGCCTCCGTCATCGTTGGAGACCTGGAGTCCAGCCGGAAGGCTTGGGAACAGGCGCTGTCCCTCTCGTCAACGGACACGGTCTTTCTGACGCCGTGGTGGCAGGAGATCTGGTGGCGTCGGTTCGGTGGGAATGCACAGCCCTATGTCTTGACCATCCGCGAGGGGGGCGCTTTACTTGGCGTCGCCCCGATGCTACGTGCGGGCCACGACCTTTTCCTGATGGGCGAACCCGACCTGTTCGATTATCAAGATGTCTTGCCAGTCAGAGGGCGCGAAGAGCCGTTCTACCGGGCGCTGTGGGAGTTCCTCTGCAAGCAGGAGTGGGCAACGCTTTCGTTGCGCTCCGTCCAGCAGGCCTCCGAGACGTTGAGATACCTTCCCGCGCTTTGTAAGACGGCAGGTTGCTCCGTCCAGACCGAGGTGGATGGGACGGTACCAGCGGCATCGCTGCCGGCAACTTGGGACGCCTACGTAGAGGGCTTGGAGAAGAAGGAGCGGCACGAGCTACGGCGGAAACTGCGGCGGCTGGAGGCAGCGGGCGATGTCCGCCAGCGGACCTATGCTGACCCGCAGGAGTTGCTGAACTGTATGGAGGACTTCTTCCGGCTCATGCGCCTTAGCCGTGAAGACAAGGAGCGTTTCCTGACTCCCGAGCGGGAGCGGTTCTTCGTGGACCTTGCCGCCGGTCTAGCCGCGCGAGGACAGTACCGCCTATCCTTCCTGGAGTTGAGCGGCACGCGGGTGGCCGGCTGCATCACCTTCGACTATGGGGATGCATACCTTCTGTATAATAGCGGCTACGATCCGGCATACGCGTCCTTGAGCGTTGGGTTGCTGAATAAGGCTTTGTGTATCAAAGAGGCCATCGAGGCTGGTAAGCATACCTTCGATTTCCTCAAAGGCCCAGAGCGGTATAAGTACGACCTCGGCGGCAAGGAGCGTCTCGTCTATCGCATGACGGTGCGCCGTTAGCGCCTGAGGCTGGAGTCTGTGGGACAACCATGAAACAGCGGATAGCTCTATTGAGCCTACATGGGTGCCCGGTCGCACGCTTGGGCGAGCGGGACACCGGTGGCATGAACGTGTGCGTGCTCCAGGTGGCTAAGGAGTTCGGCCGACGCGGACACAGTGTAGATGTGTTCACACGGCGGCACGACCCTGCCGACCCGCAGATCGTGGAGCTCGGCGAGAACGCACGAGTGGTCCATATCAAGGCGGGCGGCTACGACGAGACGAAAGAAGCGCTGTACGAAGTTATCCCAGAGTTCATCAGCAATCTGCACGAGTTCCAGCGCGCCGAGGGTCTTGACTACGACTTGGCGCATTCGCACTACTGGCTCTCCGGCCGCGCAGGGATGGTGTTGGCCCGCCAGTGGGGTGTCTCCCATGTGGCGACATTTCATACCTTGGCGAAGCTGAAGCTCCAGGCCAGGGCCGGTGAGAAGGAGTCTCCGCTGCGTGTCCCAACCGAACGCCTCATCATGGGGGCTGTGGATGCGATGGTGGTGTCCACCGAGTCGGAGAAACGGGACATAGCGCGGCTGTATGGAGTGTCACCAGCGAAGATAACGGTGGTGCCGCCTGGAGTGGACCTGGCACTCTTCCGGCCGATGGACAAGTCCGAAGCGCGAAGAGGACTTGGCATTCAGGAAAGCCAGGTTGTCCTGTACGTGGGCCGGCTGGAGCCTCTGAAGGGGATAGACATCCTCATCCAGGCGGCGGCGCAACTCGATGGCCGCGAGGACACGAGGGTGTTGGTGGTGGGTGGCAACCGGAAGGGTGACCGGCTGGTGGGCAAGCTGAAAGCACAGGCTGAGGATCTGGGCATCGGGCAGAAAGTGACGTTCACAGGACCGGTGGCCCAGAGCGAATTGCCGAGGTATTACAACGCGGCGGACGTATTCGTCCTGCCGTCGCACTACGAGAGCTTCGGGCTGGCTGCGCTGGAGGCGATGGCCTGTGGGGTGCCGGTGGTCGTGTCTCGGGTCGGCGGCCTCACCACGTTCATCTCCGATGGCAAAGAGGGGTATCTCATCCCCTGGCGGTGCCCGGACCCATTCGCCCAGCGCATCGAAGTGCTCCTGTCGAACCCCGCGCTTCGGAGCGCGATGGGGCAGGCTGCGAGAGCCAAAGCGGAGAGGATGGGGTGGGGTGTGGTTGCTGACCGGATGCTGGGGTTTTATGACTCGCTGCTGGCGAAGGCCTGGGAGAGCGCGGCAGGAGCGTGACCCATGGACGCTGAGCCGAAACACAGCCAGCGCAAACTGAGCAGGGTCGTCCAGGGCGTCGAAGGCCATGTGTTGCGCCGTATGCTGGCGGGCTTCCTCGTCGTACTTCCCCTGGGCGTGACAGTCTTTCTCATCGCAGTCGTCCAGGGCTTCCTTGACAAATGGATACGCCCTCGTGTGGATGGTTCATGGGTGGACTTTCCCGGCATCGGCATCGTCATCATCGTTCTGTCGTGCTACCTTATAGGCCTGCTGGTCACTTGGCGACTCGGCCGGATCGCCGTGGACTGGCAACGAATCATCTTGTCGCGTATCCCTGTATTCAAGTCCATCTATGGCATCGTCAGCCAAGCGACCGAGGCGTTCGCTTCGCCAACAGGGCGGAAGTTCAACAGAGTCGTCTTCATCGAGTGGCCCCGGCCTGGGATGTGGTCCATGGGCTTCGTAACTGGCTTACTGCCTCCCGACGAGTCGGGGAAGACAAAGATAGTGGTGTTCTTGCCGCAGTCGCCTACCCCCACCACTGGCAACCTGGCGTTCGTGGCGGAGGAGGACGTGGTTGACGCGAAGATGAGCGTGGATGCGGCGATGCGGGCAATCGTGTCGGCAGGGATCGTCCTGCCCGCGCAGCCTAAAGAGAACGGTAATGCATCTGCTGGGCAAGCGCCCAGGGCGTCTCGCCACCACTAGCCTTCGGGGCGAGGCCCGCCTGCGAACGGGGTCAAGCCAGGCCGTATCCTAGGACCGCGGAGGTCGGTAGTGCCAGCAGCAGCGGTATGGGCGCTTGTGGCCTTCGCCAGTGGATCGGTTCCGTGGGCGGTTTGGCTAACTCGTCTCATAACCCGTGCCGACGTCCGGGACGTCGGTGACAGCAACCCCGGCGGGGCCAATGCGTGGAAGGTAGGCGGGTGCCGGCTCGGCGCGCTGGTGTTGGTGCTGGACTTTCTGAAGGGGGCGTTGCCTGTTTATCTGGCTGTCAGGTTGGGTGGCGTCGAGGGGTGGGGTCTGACGCTGGTGGGCATTGCGCCGGTGCTGGGACATGCGTTCAGCCCCTTGTTGAGGTTCCGAGGGGGGAAGGCGCTAGCGACGACGGCGGGCATCTGGACGCCGCCGACGTCGGGGCAGGCGCTTCTCCCCATCTTTTTTTGCCTTGGAGTCGGCCATGCCGTGCAAAAGGTCCACGTGTGGAGTGTAGCGGCTGCTGCGGCGGGGATGTTGGTGTTCCTACTCGTGCGCTACCCGGAGCCGCCCCTGCTGACATTGTGGGCAGCTAACTTGGGGGTTATCGTCTTCAAACATAAGGTCGAACTCCAACGCGGACTGGAACCCAGGAGATGGCTCTTGCGGGCACTACGGAGGGCCTGATGGGCGCCTTCGTGTTGGGCCTTCAGTGGTTCCTCGTGGTGTTGGCGGGCTATTTAACCTTGGTGACTTTGACGAATCTCCGCTCCCTCAAGCGGCTCACCGCCACGGATATGTTCGCTGAATCGCCTCTCGTTTCGGTATTGGTGCCTGCCAGGAATGAGGAACGGAACATAGGTCGTTGTGTGGACGCGTTACTGGCCCAGGAGTACGCCGACCTAGAAGTGCTGGTCCTCGATGATCATTCCACGGACAGAACGGCGGAGATTGTGCAGAGAAGGGCAGTCCGAGCCCCCCGCCTGCGGTTGCTGAGGGGTCAGGAGTTGCCGCCAGGTTGGCTCGGCAAGCACTGGGCGTGCCACCAACTCGCGCAGGCCGCCGCCGGGAGCTTGGTGCTCTTCGTGGATGCGGACACGGTATTGGAACAGGGGACGGTCCGCGACGCGGTCGCGGTTCTCGACACTGACAAGGCGGACCTGCTCTCCCTGTTGCCTACGAGGGTGCCCGGCTCATGGATGGATAGGATGGTGTTCCCAGTGATTGACTGGGCGTTCCACGCCTGGGTGCCGTTCGCGATCGCGTACGCGGTCAAGGCCCCATCGCTGTCGCTGGCGTTCGGCCAATTCTTGCTCTTCCGGCGTGGGGCGTATGAACAGCTAGGCGGGTATGAGGCCATCAAGGACCGGGTGTTGGACGATATTGAACTGGGGAGGCGAACGACGGCGGCAGGGCTGAGGTGGCGGCTGTACGATGGCAGCGGGCGAGTCGAAACGCATATGTACGCAAGTGTGGGAGAGACGCTCGAAGGATTTGCCAAGAACATCTTCGCCTTCTTCGGAGCACAGATAGTCCTATTCATTCCGGTGTGGCTGGTGGGCATGGCCGTAGCGTTCGCGCCCATCGCGGTCATCCTCGCGGCCGCCGCGGGTGCGCAGGTCGCCACGACGGCTTTGGTGCTGGCCTATGTCACCGTCGGCCTGCTACTGGCCACGTGGGCCGTGGTGTGCCTGCGGTTCAGATATGGCCTTTGGTATGCGGTAGCATGCCCCATGACCATACTGGTGACGCTTCAGGTGGCGTTGCGCTCGATGGTGCTGACGCTGCAGGGCCGGACGCAGTGGAAAGGCCGGTCCATCGCCGTACGCAGGCTGCCCTGAGGAGCAATCGAGGTCCATGATGGTAAGTGGCAGGATGCGCGGTTACAAGACGGAGGGGGTCGTGCTGCGGCACGTGGCGTCGGGAGAAGCAGACCGCATCGTGGTGCTATACACGCCGGAGTACGGCAAGTTGCGCGCGGTGGCGAAGGGCGTGCGGCGGGTCAAGAGCAAGCTGGCTGGTCACCTGGAGTTGCTGAACAGGGTTTCGGTATCGCTGGCGGAAGGGCGTAGCATGGACACCGTGACAGAGACGGAGACGGTGCAAGCCTACCGCGGTGTGCGCGAGGACTTGGAGCGGTTATCGGCGGCGATGTTCATGGCCGAGTTGGTGGACGGCATCGCTGTGGAGCAGGCGCCGAGCCAGCCGGCGTACGCGCTGCTTACCGCGTCACTGGAGCTGCTGGAGACGGCGGAGCGGCCTGGACAAGCGGCTCGGTGTTTTCAAGTGCAGATGCTGGCGCTGTCGGGTTTTGGCCCTGAGCTGCGCAAGTGCGTACAGTGCGATGCGGAGTTGGAGCCGCGCGACCACGCATTCACCGTTGTCGGCGGAGGCATCATCTGCCCCGCGTGCCGCGCGGGGTCGCAGGACGCGCTGGTCCCCATTTCGCTGAACGTGTTGAAGGTGCTGCGGTTCTTCCAGCGGGAGCCGATGGAAAAGGCGGCGAGCCTGCGTCTGGATGCCCAGCTGTTTGACGAGTTGGAGCGGGTATTGGATGGCTACGCGCGTTACGTGCTGGAGCGGGACTTGAAGACGACAGAGTTCATGGACTTGGTGCGATCAGGCAGGACGACGCGCCAGGGCCGAGGCACCGGGGCACCAAAGACTACATGATGGAGCGTCGGACCATGGCCTGGAAGATGCGCGATGGAATAAATCGCACACCCATGACGCCGAGCCAGGCCTCGATGCCCACCGGGTAGCGGGACGCAGGGTTGCGGCTACGGATGGCCTTGTGGATAACCTTCGCCACAACGATGGGGTCGTGGGAGAAGCGCAGGATGTTGCCGTGCTTGCGGCGGTAGCGTTCCACGGCGGCTTGGTACGGCAGGTCTGGCGAGAGCGCGTTCTCGCCGACAACTTGGCTCTCGTCATAGAAATCGGTGCGGAACAGGCCCGGCTCCACCACCGCCACGCAGATGCCGTACGGCCATAGCTCCTGTCGCAGCGACTCGCTCATGCCTTCGAGGGCGAACTTGCTGGCGACGTAGGCCCCGTTGAAGGGGGTCGCGACCCGCCCCGCGACAGAACTAACGTTGATGATAGTGCCGTGACGTCGCTCCAACATATTGGGCAGCACCGCCTTGGCCATGCGAAACGCGGCAAAAACATTGGTCTCGAACTGGGCCCTCAGTTCTTCGCTGGACAGTCCCTGGAGCGGCCCCCACAGCCCGTATCCTGCATTATTCACGAGCGCGTCTATCCTGCCGAAGCGCGCGATAAGTTCAGGAACGACGGCTGCAACGTCCTCATCGCTGTTCACGTCCAATTCCGCGGGTGTCACGGAGAGACCCTTGGCCTTCGCCTGCTCTTGCAGTTCCGAAAGGCGAGCTAGGGAGCGACTGGTGCCGATGACGGCGTAGCCCTTCTGCGCAAGATAGACGGCGGTTGTAAGGCCGATGCCGGACGAGGCCCCGGTGATGAGGACGACGTCGGCCTGCTGGGTCTTCATGACGGACAACCTCTGGGCCGGAGAGATGGGCGCATTATACGGCACCACCGCCGCGGGCAGCCTGACAGGCCGGAACGCGATGGTATAACCTAAGGATCGCAGCGTTGAAAACGTATCGAGCAGAGGGCTGGAAGGTGATTGTATCTGTGATAGGGGCTTCCAACGCTAACCCGGAGTTGGTGGACCTTGCGGAGCAGGTTGGCCGCGAGTTAGCCCGCAGAGGGGTCGCCGTCGCCTGCGACGGGCTTTCTGGGGTGACGGAGGCGGTATGCCGGGGCGCCAAGAGCGAGGGCGGAACGACCATTGGCATCCAGCCCGGGAGTGACCCGAAGGACGCGAATCGGTGGGTGGACATACCTATCTGCACCGGCATGGGGTACGCGCGTAACGCCATCGTGGTTAAGACGGGCCGGGCGGTCATCGCGGTCGGCGGCGCCTACGGGACGCTCTCCGAGATCGGCCATGCGCTGGCCGAGGGGACGCCGGTCGTCGGGCTGAAGACCTGGGCGCCAGTGCGCGAGGGGAGGACGGACGAAGGCATCATCGTGGCGAAGACGGCGAAGGAGGCGGTGGAGCGGGCGCTGGCGGCGGTGGCTCGGCGGGACGGGGGCTGGCAACAGCGGCTGCCGTCGGGGAATCCGAGATGACGACCATCGCGCGGGTCACAGCAAGAGAGGTTCTGGACTCACGGGGCAACCCCACTGTGGAAGCCGACGTCGTGCTGTCCGACGGGTCGCTGGGCCGCGCCATCGTGCCCTCGGGGGCGAGCACGGGGAGTCGCGAGGCGGTGGAGCTTCGTGATGGGGATCCAAAGCGGTTCCGAGGACTCGGAGTACTGCGCGCCGTGGAGAATGTTCGTGGTCCGATTGCGGGGAGCCTCGAAGGGCGCCGCCTGCTCGAACAGCGTGAGTTGGACAGCGTCCTCAAACGGCTCGACGGCACGGACAACAAGTCGAAGTTGGGGGCAAACGCCATCCTTGGGGTCTCGCTGGCCTATGCCCATGCGACTGCGGCGAGCAAAAAGGTGCCGCTGTATCGCCACTTGAGCGTGGGCGGCGAGCCGGCCCTGCCCGTGCCGATGTTCAACATCATCAACGGGGGCAAGCACGCGCTTGACTCCACCGATATCCAAGAGTTCATGGTTATCCCCGCAGGGTTCGATCGGTTCAGTGAGGCTCTGCGGGCTGGGGCCGAGGTCTATGGGGCATTGCGTAGGCTGCTACGGCATTCGGGTCACCGCACTACTGTCGGTGATGAGGGAGGCTTTTCCCCGACCCTTCAGTCCAATCAGCGGGCTGTCGAATTGGTCGTGGAGGCCATCGAAGCGGCAGGCTACAAGGCAGGTACGGAATGCTTCGTGGGGTTGGACGTGGCGGCCTCGGAAGTATGGACACCGAACCTCAGATACAACTTGGCGAGCGAGAACAAGAGTCTGACGGGCGCAGAGATGATGGCGCTGTACGAAACCTGGGCGCACGAGTTTCACGTGATTAGTATCGAGGACGGGATGCCAGAAACCGATTGGAAAAGCTGGCAGGACTTGACGGCGAAGATGGGAGGAAAGACACAACTGGTGGGCGATGACCTGCTGGTGACCGATCCCAAGCTCATCACTCAGGCAATCCAACAAAAGGCGGCCAATGCCGCGCTTATCAAACTCAACCAGATCGGGACGGTCACGGAGACGCTGGAAGCGATACGGACAGCGAAGGACGCCAGCTGGGGTGTCGTCGTGAGCCACCGGTCGGGCGAGACAGAGGACACGAGCATCGCCGACCTAGCCGTTGGGACGGCGGCCGGGCAGGTCAAGGCCGGTGCGCCTGCTCGTGGGGAGCGGACCGCGAAGTACAACCGTCTGTTGCGCATCGAGGAGGAACTTGGACCGAAGGCACAGTTCGCGGGCCGGAATGTATATGAACGGTTTCTCCGGAATCGGCGGTAGTGTCTCATCCCTTGTCTCAGTCCGAATCGGGTAGTAACCTAATGGGTCGCTATTGTTGTAATCAGAGTGAGTAGGGGGTTATCGCATGGCTATCCGGTTGGGGATCAATGGCTTCGGGCGCATCGGGAGGCAGGTGCTCAGGGCCTCCCTGGAGCGTCATCCCAAAGAGGTGGACGTGGTCGCGGTCAACGACCTGGCCGACACGGCGACGAACGCCCACCTGTTCAAATACGACACCAACTATGGTATCGCCCCGTGGCCCGTGGAAGCCACGGAGGACGGAATCGTCATCGGCGGCAAGGATATCAAAGTGCTGGCCGAGCGCGACCCGGCGAAGCTGCCGTGGGGTAAGCTGGGTGTGGATATCGTGGTCGAATCCACGGGCTTCTTCACCGACGCAGCCAAGGCAGGGGGACACCTCCAGGGCGGAGCGAAGAAGGTCATCATCTCGGCGCCAGCCAAGGGCGAGGACATCACCATGGTGCTGGGTGTCAACGAGGATAAGTATGACCCCGCCAAACACAAGATTCTCTCCAACGCGTCCTGCACGACGAACTGCATCGCCACGATGGTGAAAGTGCTGCACGACAACTTCGGCGTGGAGAGAGGGCTGATGAGCACCATCCACGCCTATACCAACGACCAGCGCATCCTCGACCAGGTACACAGCGATTTGCGGCGGGCTCGCGCCGCTGCCATGAATATCATCCCGACCACCACGGGCGCTGCCAAGGCGGTCGGGTTAGTGTTGCCGGAGTTGAACGGGAAGATCCACGGGATGGCCTACCGTGTTCCCACGTCCACGGTTTCGGTGACGGACTTCACAGCAATCGTGAAGAAGAGCGCCTCGCCCGAAGAGATCAACGCGGCCTACGAAAAGGCGGCCAACGGCTCCCTGAAGGGCATCCTGCAATACTGCTCTGAGCCTCTGGTGAGCAGCGATTTCCGGCAGAACCCGCATAGTTGCATCATCGACGGCCTGTCCACGATGTCGCTAGGTGGCAACTTGGTCAAGGTTGTCGGCTGGTACGACAATGAGTGGGGATATAGCTGCCGCACGGCTGACCTGGCGGCGTTCCTGGCAAAGAAGGGCGTCTAGCACGACTCGAAGACGTCTCCAAGGCCTCGCACTGCTCTGTCTAGCCGTGGCACTGGGCCTAGCCGTGGTTGCTCTTGCGGCTCCGGCGGGCCGACTTTCCCCATCGAGCCATCGCCGGCGCTGGTGGAGCAAGGGAAGGCACTTTACTCCGCCCAGTGCCTCACCTGCCACGGCGACGAGACTGGACAGAACAGGCAGCCCGACGCCCCGCCGCACAACGGAGAGGGGCATACGTGGCACCACCCAGACCGGCTGCTGTTCCAGTGGGTTATGGACGGCCCACCACTGAGGACAGCCATGCCCACCTTCCGCAGCAAACTGTCGGAGCGGGAGGTGGTGGCGGTGTTGGCCTTCATCAAGACCATGTGGACAGATGAGATCCGCAAGGGCTAGGCGGAGTTCTCTCAGGCGTATGAGGACCAACTCAAGGAGCTCGGTGAGTAGGGAAGGCCTAAGCTCCTGTGAACCCGCCTAGTGCTTTCGCCATCGTCCTGACCCCATCCTCGATTTCCGGCTCGGTGACGCCGGTATAGCCGAGGAGGAGACCGTGGTGGTTCCTGGTCTCTATCGAGAAGCTGGACAGGGCCTCGGTTTCGATCCCGGCGCCGGCCACCAGCTTCGACGCACGAACATCGCTCCAGCCCTCCGGCATGCGCCCGACGAGGTGCATCCCTGCGTCCTCGGGGCGTACGTCCAGTATCCCTTTGAGGTAACGATGCGCGGCGGCAACGAGGGCCGCCTGCCTTTGCGCATACAGCGTCCGCATCTTTCGCACGTGACGGGTGAAGTGCCCCTCCGCGATGAACTCGGCCATCACCGACTGATGGAGCCAGGAAGAACCACGGTCGGTGACGGCATGGGCCGACGTAAAGCTCTCCACGAAATCGGGAGGGACGACCATGTACCCCAGCCGGAGCGACGGGAACATCAGCTTGCTGAACGTGCCGATGTAAATCACCCTGCCCTCGGTATCGAGACCTTGCAGCGCCGCCAGGGGAAACCCCTTGTACCGGTATTCGCTATCGTAGTCGTCCTCAAGGATCCACGCGTCGATATCGGAGGCCCAGTTGAGTAGCTCGAGGCGGCGCACGAGGCTCATCGTTACCCCTAACGGGTACTGCCGGGAGGGCGTCACGCTGATAAGTTTCGCATGGGGGGCACGCTCTCTCGCCACATCGACATCGAACCCCTCCGCGTCGATGGGGATCGGCAAGACCGTCGCTTCCGAACCCCGTATGGCGGCGAGTGAGCCGAGGTAGCCCGGGTCCTCGACACACGCCACGTCTCCATCGTTGAGCAGTATCCGGGCTGAGAGGTCGAGCGCCTGTTGGGAGCCGTTCACGATGATGACCTGCTCTGTCTTACAGCGTACACCGCGGGTGGTCGAAAGGTAGTTCACGATCTCCTCTCGGAGGGGGACGTATCCTGCCGGGTCTGGGTAGTGCAGCAGTTCCTCTACCTGGTCGCGGTACCGCCGGGATGCCATCTGCGCCCACAGTTTGAAAGGAAAGGCGTGGATATCCGGTAGGCCGGTCTGGAAAGCGCGAGGCCTTTTGATATGGTCCCGTAGCCCCACCGACGCCGTCGCGAGGGTGTGCCCGCGTTTGGATATCTGCCTCCGACTGGTTCGAGTGCGCCCGTACGTGGAGGGCGGGCCGGAGGAAAGCAGCTGCTGGGCTCTCAGGAACGCGTCTGGGAGATTCTTTACGACGAACGTCCCCGCTCCAACCTTGCTTTCCAGGTACGCCTCGGCCACCAACTGCTCGTACGCGGCCATGATTGTGTTCCGCGAAAGCCCCAACTGCTCCGCCAGGTCCCTGCTGGAGGGCAAGCGGGTTCCGGGCGCAACGCTCCCGCTCAGTATGGTGAGCCGTAGCTGCTCGTACAGCTGTTTGGTAAGGGAGTCCCGGGAAGACCCGTTGATGGTTAGATTGACCAGTGGAAAGACCAAACTTGCACCCCCGGCTTCGTGAACAGGCCTGGATGGAATGGCACCATCGTTTTTTGTAGAATGGCTCTTGAACGAAACCAATCCTTTGAGACACAATCTAGCTCATCCATGGAGGGATGTCCATCGAACCTGTTGGCGCGGATGGCCGCCCAAAACCTGGCCTCGATTGTCATCCCTGCGGGCCGCGAGTATAATGGCCCCAGATTAGGGACTCATGACGTATGCGCGGCTGTATGGACGGGCAAAGGCACCCGTGATTCGAAACGCGAAGGGCCAAATCAACGACGGAGGCTTGTGACATGGCTATAGATACACGCACCGAGACCGGTACCTGGAGGGTGAAGGCAGGGCTCGCCCAGATGCTGAAGGGCGGTGTCATCATGGATGTGGTGACCGCCGAACACGCGAAGATCGCCGAAGACGCCGGCGCCTGCGCGGTTATGGCCCTGGAGCGGGTGCCTTCCGATATCCGTGCGGCTGGTGGCGTGGCCCGTATGTCCGACCCCACAAAGATCGAGGAGATCATCAAGGCGGTGACAATCCCGGTTATGGCCAAGTGCCGGATCGGGCACTTCGTCGAGGCGCAGGTCCTTGAGGCCCTCGGCGTGGACTACGTGGACGAGTCGGAGGTGCTTACGCCCGCCGACGAGAACAACCACGTTTGGAAACATGACTTCAAGATGCCCTTCGTGTGCGGCTGCCGCGACTTGGGCGAAGCCCTGCGGCGCATCGGTGAGGGCGCAGCGATGATTCGCACCAAGGGCGAGGCAGGGACAGGCAACATCGTCGAGGCCGTCCGGCACGCACGGTCGGTCCTGGGCGAGATCAAACGCATCAGGGGCATGAACGACGAAGAGTTGATGTCCACGGCGCGCGACCTGAAGGCGCCCTTCGAGTTGGTCAAAGAGATCCACGACACCGGCAAGCTGCCGGTGGTGAACTTCGCCGCGGGCGGCATTGCCACTCCTGCGGATGCGGCGCTCATGATGCAGATCGGCGTTGACGGCGTGTTCGTCGGCTCCGGCATCTTCAAGTCCGAGAACCCCGCGCTGATGGCCTCGGCCATCGTCAAGGCGACGACGCACTTCCGCGACCCCGGCATCATCGCCGACGTGTCACGCGGCCTGGGTGCGGCCATGCGGGGCCTCGAAGTCCGCACCATGGCTGAGAAGGACCGCCTGGCCACCAGAGGATGGTAGCTTGTCCCGGATAGGTGTCCTGGCGATCCAGGGCGACTTCCTCGAGCACCGGCAAGTGCTCGAGCGTATCGGCACAGAGGCTCCGGAAGTGCGGAAGCCGAAGCAGTTGGACGGGATAGACGGGCTCATCATCCCAGGGGGTGAGAGCACGACTATCGTCCAGTTGATGGACATCTACGGCTTCCGCGAGGCCATCCGCGAGAAGGCGCACTCAGGCATGCCAATCTGGGGTACGTGCGCTGGCATGATTGTGCTGGCCAACAAGCTGACCGACCACCGCCCTGACCCTATCAAGGTCATGGACATCGAGGTGAGCCGCAACGCGTTCGGCCGCCAGGTGGACAGTTTCGAGATCGATCTGGACATCAAGGGCATCGAGGGACCGCGCTTCCACGCCGTTTTCATCAGGGCGCCGGTAGTCAACAAGATCGGCAAGGCGGTGAAGGTCCTCGCCTTATTGGAGGATGGCCGCCCAGTAGCCGTGCGGCAGGGCAAGCTGCTGGCTACGGCCTTCCATCCCGAACTGACCAACGACGCCCGGTTCCACGAGCTCTTCGTGAGGGTTGCCAAAGGTTCCGCTTAGAGCATCGGCTTCGATGATTAAGGGGCCGCATCCCGCCGACTTGGCCCGGCTGGCCGTGTTAGGCGGTGGGGTGGGGCGGAGCCTGCTATACACCCGTGGCACAGCGTCACAAACGTCCGGCGCGTGGCAAGTGCTCCTCAAGTCGCTGACACGGGACGTCGTCTTGAGGAGGCGGGCCTGTACTCTTGTTGCTGCCGCTCCCCTTCATCTTCGCGGCTTGGCGTCGTCTCGGCGGCTTGCAGGCCCCCTCAGCTGGGAAATTGACTACTTCTCCTACGCGCGGCATCCCGGAGGAGGGGCATCTGAGCTTCTCTCAGCGATGGCTGAGGCGGTGTCCACTCGGGGTGGCAGGACTCTTTTTGCCAGGATTCCTTCAGAGGACCCGTTCTCAGACGAGGCACGCCGGGGAGGCTTTTTCCCCAGTCATCGCGAGACGTTGATGGAGTCCAGTTCGCCCCGAGTGCTGAACCAAGGGCATCTCGGGCTGGAGCCTGTCCGTGCAGGCGATATGATGGGACTGTTCCGACTGTACTGCGCGTCCACGCCGGCGGAGGTAAGAGTGCACCATGGCATGACCTTGGAGCTGTGGCAGTCGTCGCGGGAACCCACGTCGCGTGGCACAGAGGAGTGGCTCTTGCCTGGGGTGGGCACGGTGCGTGGGTGGGTCAGGCTGGACCGGCATGGCGGCAAGGGCGGAATAGATATCATGGTCAGGCCCGAAGAGGAAGTGGAGATTACAGGGCCGCTCTTGGACTTTGGAGTGTCAAGGCTGAGTGGGGTTCGCGCGGTGTACCTTCTGGTCCCTGAATACAAGACCCTGCTGGGTAGGTTGGCAGCCCAGCGCGGTTATAGGCCATCGAACGAGTTTACGGTGTTGGTTAGGCCTTTGGCGGCTAGAGAGAGAGTAGAGGAGGCCGTACGGATGACCGCAGCTTCGAGATGATGGAGACTCGATTGATGCAGCAGAACATGGACGCCGACCTTTCAGCGCTTATCGAGGTGTTGCCCACACATATCAAGGTTCCTTTGGCCCAGCGGACTGACCCAACCGAACTGCTGGAGATAGTCCTCGACCTGGGGCGCATGCCCGAGGCCCGTTTCTTGAAGGAGGTAGCCGTCCTTTCGAAAGAAGAGGTGAGCGAGACAGATCTGGAGTATGTGACTGCGCGGATCGGAGCATTCGGGGTGGACAACCGGGCTGGCATTACAAGGACGCTGCACCGCATCTCCGCCATCCGCAACCGGAGCGGCAAAATCGTAGGCCTGACCTTGCGGGCCGGCCGGGCGGTGTACGGGACCATCCGCATCATCGAAGACCTGATCTTCGCGGGCAAGAGCGCTCTGCTGCTCGGACGGCCGGGCGTGGGCAAGACGACCATGCTCCGCGAGGTGGCGCGGGTGTTGGCCGACTCGGCGGGGAAGCGCGTGGTCATCGTGGACACGTCCAATGAGATTGCGGGTGATGGCGACATCCCGCATCACGGCATCGGCCGCGCCCGGCGGATGCAGGTGGACAACCCAGCCCGGCAGCACGCGGTGATGATCGAGGCGGTGGAGAACCACATGCCGGAGGTCATCATCATTGACGAGATAGGGACGGAGCTGGAAGCCAACGCGGCCCGCACCATCGCGGAACGCGGTGTGCAACTCGTCGCCACGGCCCACGGCAATACCCTGGAGAACCTGATCCGCAACCCGACCCTCTCCGACCTGGTAGGCGGCGTTCATACGGTCACCCTGGGCGATGTTGAGGCGAGGCGGCGCGGCACGCAGAAGACGGTGCTGGAGCGCCGGGCGCCGCCGACCTTCCAGGTGCTTGTAGAGATCCAAGGATGGAGCAAGGTGGCGGTCCACCCGGATGTTGCCGAGGTCGTGGACAGGATGCTGCGTGGGATGCCGATTTCGCCGGAGATTCGCACGCTTGACGAGCGTGGTTCCATCCAGCGTAGCTTTGCCCCTCCCGCGCCTACACTCGCACCGGTGTCCGCCAACGGCGGAGCCTCCTCCCAGAGAGGCAGGCGACATTTCACTCCGTCGCCTCGGCCCGAGCCTCTGCCTCAACCTCAGTCGCAGGCCGACGCCAAGGTGACGCACATCCTGCCGTATGGAGTGAACAAGGGCAAGCTTCAGGAAGCGGTCAAGGCGTTGGGCGCTCCCATCGAAGTCGTGGACAGCATGTCCCAGGCGGACATGCTGCTGACAGTGAAGAACTACTACCGGCGCCGGACTTCGGCGTTGCGGGAGGCGGAGGAGAAGGGCAAGGCTGTGTACGTGCTGCGCAGGAACAGCAACCCGCAGATCGAGCAGTTCGTGCGGGCGGTGACGCGGCAGCCTGGGCAGGGCAGGGCCAACGACGAAGTGGCGGATGCGGTGCAAGAGGCGGAGGAGGCGGTCGTCCGCATCGGCCAGGGCGAGCACCAAATCTCGCTGACGCCTCAAGGGGCGTTTGTCCGACACCTCCAGCATGAGATTGCGGAGAAGAGCGGGATGGCGTCGTCCAGCATGGGCCGCGAGCCGCGCCGCCACGTGGTAATCTATCGGCGGTAGGCGCATGCCGTCACCCAGGCGGCGGCTTTTGCACCGTTCCCGTTCGGAGACGTGAGTTGTCCCTATTCGTGTCGTTCGAGGGTGGCGAGGGCAGCGGAAAGTCCACTCAGGCCAAGCTGCTGCGTGACCGGCTGAGCGAAGCGGGCCATCCCGTCCTGCTCGTTCACGAGCCGGGCACGACGCCGCTGGGGCTGTACCTACGAGAGCGGCTCAAGCGTCAGACCCGCCAGGAAGACATCATTTCGCCGTCGGCAGAGCTTTTCCTCTTCGCCGCGGCGCGAGCGGAGCTTGCTGCTAAGGTCATCAAGCCGTTCCTAGCCCGGCGGGGTGCCGTCGTGCTGTCCGACCGATACATGGACTCTACGACCGCGTACCAGGGCCATGGCCGCCGCATCGACCTAAGCAAGATCCAAGTGGTGAACGAGTTGGCCACGCAGGGCACGGTACCCGACCTCACGTTTCTGTTGGATTTGAGCCCGGAAGATGGCTTGGCCCGTATCAGAGCGAAGTTGACACTGGAGCAGGGCAAAGAAACGGCGCACCAGCGGCAGGACAGGGAAGGGATGCGGCGGTTCGAGGAGGAGACGTTGGCGTTCCACCGCCGGGTCCGCGACGGGTATCTGAAGTTGGCCCAGCAGGAACCGGTACGGTGGCGCTTGCTGGACGCCACTAGGCCGGTGGATGACCTGGCGGCGGTAGTCTGGGCCGAAGTCGAGGCGCATCTGCGGCGGGAACCTTCCGGGGGTGAGGACGTGCAGCCAGGGCTAATGCCCATTGGAGAGCGGCCGCCGGACGATGCCGCCAAGAAGACGCGGAAAGGATGACGCCTGAGCAGAAGAGGGCGTTCCTGAAAGCGCCCCATCTGGCGGACCTCGCGACACTTCTGCCCGACGGCTCGCCCCATGCCACGCCGGTCTGGCACCACTACGAGCGAGGACGTTTCTACGTGCTGTCGGAGGCGGGTTCGGTCAAGGTGCGGAACATCGCGCGCGACCCAAGGGTCTGTCTCACCGTCGCCAGCCGCGAGCCGCCCTACGGCTACGTCATGGCGACCGGCAGGGTAGAGTTGTCCCGTAAGCGCATCCCGGAACTCGTGTTCAAGATGTCTGTGAACTACTTGGGCGATGACGAGGGCAGACGCTACGCCAAGTCGGTGAAAGACGTGGACTTCGTGGTGATAGAACTGAAGCCCTCCAAAACCATCGCCTGGTCAGGTGACTAGCGACCCAAGCTCCACCACTTCCGTTTCTTCCCGGCGCTCTGAGGCGTCCCGATCTTCACAGTCTGGTTCTCCAGGATGGCTTTGGGTGTGTCCACCACCATCGCCTGAGCCATCTCCGCCCCCACAAGTTTGGTTGCTGCGGCGACACCGGCAGTGAGCTTGGGCGACCGTGGGCCGCTGGCATGGTGGCAATCGGAGGCCATGACATGCGCCAGGCCGCGTTGCAGCAGCTCCTCGGTGAAGCGCCGCACGTCGGCCCCGAAATGTCCAACCAGGCTCCCCGCTGTGATTTGGGACAGCATGCCGCGTTGCACGAAGGCCACTAGCAGTTCAGCGTCCTTCTGGACGCACTCGATGCGCTCCGGGTGGGCGAGGACTGGCGTGATGCCCTGGAGCTGGAGTTGGAACAGGGTCGCTTCGAGATAGTTAGGACGCTCGAAGAATGGCAGCTCCACCAGCGCATACCGCGAGCCGTTGATGGGCAGCGCTCGGCCCGAGGCGAACATGGCCGACAGGTCCGGCACGAGATGGTTCTCCATCCCCATGAAAAACGATAGCTCGATTCCGGTCGCCTTCGTGTTCTTCGCCAACTCGGCCAGCACGTCTCTCGCATGCTGAACCGACGACCGCTCATTCACATCCTTCATGTGCGGGGTAGCGAGGATGGCCTTCGTGCCGTGCTGCGCGGCCACGCGGGCCATCTCCACCGCTTCGTCCATCGCCTTTGGGCCGTCGTCGAGGCCAGGAAGTAGGTGCGCGTGCAGGTCGTACATAGACCGTGTTGGTCGGGTCCTTTCGGTCGGTTCAGTGGCAGCCTGGAGCGAGGTCTGTGTGCCTCGGACTAGAACGGCTGGCGGCCTTCGATGGCGCGGCTGAGGGTGACCTCGTCGGCGTACTCCAGGTCGCCGCCGGCCGGCAGGCCCCTCGCAGGCCGCGTGATTTTGACGTTCAAGGGCGCGAGAAGTTGGTGCAGGTACATCGCCGTCGCCTCGCCCTCGACGTTCGGGTTAGTGGCTAGGACGATCTCCTGAACCGAGTCCGCGCGTGTGCGTCGTAGGAGGGGCTGTATCTTCAGGTCATCTGGCCCCACCCCGTTGATGGGCGAGAGCACGCCGTGGAGGACGTGGTACAGGCCGGAATAGGAGCCGGTGCGTTCGAGGGCGCGCACGTCCAGCGCCTCCTCGACGACGCAGATGCGGCTGCGGTCGCGCATCGGGTCATCGCAGATGGCGCAGGGGTCGCGCTCGGTGATGTTGAAGCACTGCGAGCAGAGGGTGATGCGCTCCTTGACGGCCAGGATGGCCTCGGCGAGGGAGCGGGCCTCCTCGTCCGGCATCCTGATGAGGTAGTAGGTCAGGCGTTGGGCCGTCTTCGGGCCGATGCCGGGGAGCTTATGCAGCTCGTCCACCAGCCGGGCGACCGGGGCGACTTCGTTCCTACCGCGAGAGGTCATATCGGGCTGGAGCGGCCTACATCAGCCCGGGAATCTTCAAGCCGCCGGTGAGGGCGCTCATCCGCTGGGCGGCCAGGCCCTGGGCCTTCTCCAAGCCGTCGTTGATTGCGGCAGTAACCAGGTCCTGGAGCATGTCCACATCGCCGCCGGAGGCTACCTCGGGCGAGATGGTGACAGACTGAACCTTGAGCTTGCCCGTGACCACGGCCTTGACGGCCCCGCCGCCGGCGCTGCCCTCCACAACTGCCGTCTCCAGCTCTTGCTGGAGCTTAAGCATCTGTTTTTGGAGTTCCTGCGCCTGGCGGATCAGCTTCTGGTTCAAAAGGCTCCTCCTTCTCGGCGACGACCTGCGCGCCCATGGCCTGGGCCATACGGACGAGGTTGCTGGTGCGGGCAGCCTGTTGCGGCGACGCGCTGGCTGCGGCCTCCACGGCCTCGACGCGGACATCATACTTGCTTTGCATGGCTTGGGCCAGGGCGTCGAGAACCAGCTTGCGGCTTTCGGGGTTATCCAGTTCCTCCTCTATGCGCTCGACGTGAGACTTGTGGGCGAACCTGAGGGTGATGACCCCGTCGGCCACCTGCCTCTGGTCGCAGCCGCGCAGCAGTGCGCCCACGTTGAAGCGGCGCCACTTGTTGTGGCGGCTCAGCACCTTCAGCACGAACTCCCACTGCCTGTCCAGCCTGGCGCTGGGGTCGGCCGGCAGGTCTGTGGGCAAGGGGATCGAGGCCGAGGGAGCCGGCGTGGCCGGTGCGGCGGGCTGCGCAGCCACTGGCCTCGATGGCGGCGGAGAGGACGGCCACTGCGGAGACGTGTACTGCGGTGGCCGGCTGTACTGGGGTGTCGGGTTGGTGGGACGGCTTGGCGCCCGTCCGGTTGGCGCCGGTTTCGCCGGGGCCTGTGGCTTGTCCTCCCCCAAGGCCGACTCCACCGTGGCCAGTTCCAGCGGCATTGCCAAGATGGTATCGCGCCGCATGTCCACGCGGGCGAAGCACTTGAGGGCATGGACGACGTGGGCCAGCGTCGTGCCAGAGACGTAGGAGTGGACCCTCTCGACCGTCTCCTTAGGGTAGCCGGACGTGACACCCGCGTCGGACTTGAGCAGCAGGGCCAACCGGAGCAAGTCCACCGTCGTCCGGTGCAATTGGCGGACGTCGCTGCCTTGGGCGAGCACATCGTTGATGAGCTTGAGGCCGTCCTGGGGCGAGCGGTTGAGGACGTGGCCGGTGAGCGTGAGGGCCGCCTCGTCGCTGCCCAGGCCAAGCAGGTCGCGGACATGTCGCTCGGTGACGGGCGAGCCGTAGGAGACGACGGCTTGCTCTAGGAGATTGATGGCGTCCCGCAGGCCGCCCGCGGAGGTCCTGGCGATAAGCTCCAGCGCGGCGGTCTCGGCCTCGAACCCTTCGCCGGCGCAGATGGCTTGAAGGCGGTCGACGACGGCACCCGTGGAGATGCGGCGGAAGTCGAAACGCTGGCAGCGCGAGATGATGGTGGCTGGTATCTTGTGCGCCTCGGTGGTGGCGAGGACGAAGATGGCATGCGGCGGCGGCTCCTCCAGCGTCTTGAGCAGGGCGTTGAAGGCCGCGTCGCTGAGCATGTGGACCTCATCCACGATGTATACCTTGTAGCGGGCTTCGTTGGGGGTGAAGTGGACCTTGTCGCGTAGGGTGCGGATGTCGTCTATGCCGCGGTTGCTGGCGGCGTCTATCTCCACCAGGTCGAGGGCGCGGCCCTCGTTGATGGAGCGACAGATGCCGCACGAATCGTCTGCTTCTCCATCCTTGGACGCGAGGCAGTTGACGGACTTGGCCAGGATGCGCGCGGTGCTCGTCTTGCCGGTGCCGCGAGGCCCGCAGAACAGGTAGGCGTGGGCGACCCGGCCTAGCGCCACCGCCCGGGTGAGGGTCTGCGTCACCGGCTCCTGTCCCACCAGTTCGTCGAGGCGGCGGGGGCGCCATTTCCGGTACAAGACTTCGCTCATCGTTTTCCCAGCATCCGCTCCATCAGGCTGGCCTGCTCCGCCTCCATCGCCGCACGCTCGCGCGGCTCCTCGTGGTCATGGCCCAGGAGGTGGAGGACACCATGGGACAGGAGGAAGGCCAACTCCTCCTCCGGGGCCTTTCCGTGCGCTTTGGCCTGACGCAGCATCTGCGGGTATGAGATGACGATTTCCCCGATGCCACTGGACGAGCCGGGCGGTAGCACGAAGGCGGTGTCCTTGTTCCACTGAGACTGCGCTGGCCCGTCCCCATAATATGCCCCTTGGTGGGAAAAAGAAAACGACAGTACATCAGTGGTCTCGTCCAGGCCTCGGTGCCGCTTGTTCAACTCGCGGACGGCCTGGTCGTCAGCGATGACGACGCTGAGATTGGTGGTTGAGCCGGGCAGCGCGACAGACAGCGCGCGTCTGGCCAGCGTTCGGACGCGGCCTGAGGCGATGGAGTCCTTGAACTCATCGAAGACTTGGACAACTATCGTATGGCGAGCGGGCGGCATGTGCGAGGCATGTCTTCATGTGGAGTTGGTTCGAGGCAATTATAGCCGCCCCAACAACCCTAAGGAGGTTATCCTGGCCCTGGTCAGCAGCGGACCGCAGGTGTGCGCGAAGGAACCCTAGGCGTCGCAGCGGAGAAGTTGTTCGCCTTTCTGGGTGGAGTGGAATTCGTACTGGGCGCCCTCGTGCTCCAGGACGATGCGGTAGCCAGGGACGACGACCTCCGCATAGGACTCGCCTTCTTTGGGACAACCGAGGCTGCTGTCGGGCCAGTCCACGGCCTCGAATCCCACCAGGAACGGGGCCTGCGGGTCGGTCCCAAGGTCGGCGGCCAGCAGGGCGCGGGCGGCCTCCGTGACCGCGAACCCTTCGGAGTCGGAGGCGAACCTTCCGCCGTCCGTGCTGTCCGTCGCACCGTTCATGGTGCTCAGGCCGGGCGACTGGAGGAACTTGAACAGGTCGGTGTCGGCGGGCAGCACGACTGTAGCATTCTGGGTCAGGAACTTCTGATACGCCTCCAGGCTGCGCTGGAAGGCATAGAACTCGGGGTCTTGCTCCAACGCAGAGGCGAAGATGGCGATAGCGTCCGCCTCGCCTTCGCCGCGCAGGAGGTTGGCGTCGCGCTCCGCCTCGGCGCGGATGATGGTGGCTTGGCGGTCCACGCCGGCGCGTATCTCCAGGTCGCGTTTATCGCCTTCGGAGCGCTCGGCATCGGCGATACGCTTCCGTTCAGCTTCCATCCTGGCATAGATGCTGGTCGCAATCTCGTTGGGGAAGTCGGCGCGGCTGATGCGCACGTCCACGATTTCGACTCCGAAGTCCTGCACCTTGGGCCTGGAGACATCCCGCACGCGGTTCATGATGGCCTCGCGGTTGAGCCGGATGATCTCCGACTGCTGGTCCAGGGCAATCTCCTGTCGCAGGTCGGAGGCGATGATATCCGTGGAGCGGGTGACTGCGCGCTGGGTGTCCTGGACAGTCTCGCGGAACCGGAGCGGGTCGGTGATGCGGCCGATGGCATACACGTCTATGATGAGCCGCTTCTTGTCGGCGGTCAGGAGCGCGTCCGGTGCGGCATCAAACAGGGCAAGCCGCCTCTCGTAGTATGTGACCGTATCCACGAACGGTGTCTTGGCATACAGGCCCGGTTCAAGGATCGCTCGTTTCGGTTCGCCGAACCGTGTCACGAGGGCAACTTTGGTCTGGTCAACGACGAAGAAGGACTGCGGGCCGAGGATGCCCGTGAGGATGACCAGGATGACGAAGGTGATAGCAGCTACGCGAAATCTTGGCATCGTCGTTACGGCTGCGTGCTCGGCGCGGCGAGGCCGTCGGTCAGCGGCAGGAGTTGCAAGAGGTTGCCGTTGGAGCCTGACGGGACGATGACCTTCTTGATGGAAGGAAGAAGCTCCTCCATCGCCTCAAGGTACAGCCGTTGGCGTGTCACGTCGGGCGCCTTCCGGTACTCCTCCAGAAGACTTAGGAAGCGCTCAGACTGGCCTATTGCGTTGGCGACCTGCTCGGCTTTGAAGGCCTCGGCCAGCTCCCTCACACGCTGCGCCTCACCATTGGCTCTGGGCAGGATGTCCGCCTCGTAAGCTTGAGCCAGATTGATCTTGCGTTCCTTGTCTTCCCTGGCGCGCACGACATCATCGAAGGCGTCTCGCACCTGGGACGGCGGGAGGACGTTCAAAAGCTTCACATCCCGGACGCGGATGCCTGTCTGGTAGTGGTCCAGCAGCGCCTGGAGGATCACCTTCGTCTCCTCTTGGACGGCCTCCTTCTCAATGGTCAGGACGTCGTCGATACTCCTCTGGCCGACCACCTGCCGGAGCGAGGTCTCGGCAGCGCTCTTGATGACCACGCCGCCGGGGTCCACCACCTCGAAGAGGAACTGTTCGATGTCCTTGATGTCGTATTGGACGAGAAGCTGGACATCCACGATGTTCTCGTCGCCGGTAATCATAAGGGACTCGACTGGAACCGGGGTAGAGCCGCGCAGTCCGACCTCGAGGCGGCGGACCTCGTCCACCAGGACGATGTCACGTGTGCCGATGGGGGATGGCCAGTACCAGTGGAGGCCCGGTTCGCCGCCGCCGACAAAGGCGTCGCCGGCCCTGGGGGAGTACTTGCCGAACGTGCGGATGGCCGCCTGCTCGCCGGGCTGCACCGAGTAGAAACCTGTTCCCAGCCAGATGAGCGCGGCAACGGCGAAGACGGCGAAGATGAGGATGGCCAAGGCGTCGCCGCCCTTGCCGACCTTGAAGCGGTTGCCGAAGGAGCGGACCTTCTGCAGCACCTCGTCGAACTTGAGTTCGGGTTCGTTTCGCCTTTGCATCCGCAGGATCTTCATAGCTGGTTCGAAAGCCACTAGGCCATGTTACCACAGGTCCTTTTGGGCAGCACCGATGGCCATGCCGATTCGCGTCTCCTATAACGGAGATGGCCGGGGTTTAGTTACTGCCGTCTCCGGTCTGCAGGCGTTTTATCCGCTCTAGCTCGGCCAGGAACTGGCCGTAATTAGAGAAGCGCGGAACTGAACGGATGAAGGCGTAGAGGTTCTCCGACAGCCTCCGGAACTCGCGGAGTTGTTCGCCGATAGGGCTGGCAGAGGTCGGGCTTTCGGCGTAGGTGCCGTGAAACGCGAAGTAGGCCTGGTTGAGTTTGCGGATGGGATAGCCGTTCTCGACGAACAGTTGACGGCGCTGCTCCATGTACGCCTCCGCCCGCGCCACCTGTCCGCTAGCCAGGAGCGCGTCCACCTCGGCGCGGGTCGCCCGCATCTCCCTCGCGAAGTCGAAGCCCTCCGCCTCCTGGTCTTGAGGCGGCGGGACTTCAGCCCCAGTGCTGGACTCAGGCTCGATACTTCCCCCAAGGAGGATGTAGGCCAGGTCGCCGATCTCGCGTCCCGCCACGTCGGCGAAAGTCTCGTTCAGCGTCTGCATGTCCGCGCTCGTGTAGAAGTTCCAGCCCAGCGGCCGGAAGGCGAGGTAGTGGTGCAGCCACTCGTGGGAGGCGACCTGCAGAGTCGAGCGGAGTGGCCGGTTGTTGAGCACCGATGCCGGGTAGGTGGCAACGCCACCGATCTCGACGACCAGGGCCGACAGGTCTGCTTTCGTAAGCAGGCTGCTTTCCATGGACTCACTCTTCTGAATGCCGACGCCCGGATGTAGCAGCACGTCGTGGGTGCGCTCGATCCGCTCCCTCGGCGAGCTCACCAGCAGCTTCGGCGGCTCCCCGAGGCGGATGTCCACCGGCGGGAAGATGAAGCCGCCGACCGATGCAAGTCCCAGCTTGCGGAGAACGGCGCTGATGGTGGACTCCAGCGTCTCCTCCACGTCGTCCTGCAGCGCCGCCTGCCGCTCCTCCAGTTCCTCCAGGCGCACCTCGAGGGCGGCCACATCGCCGCCCTGTCCCGCTGCGGCTGCGGCCAAGTCTCTCCTGACGGCCTGGGTCTGCTCTACCAGTGCGAAGTATTCGCGGACTTGGCCCAGCCGCACGTCTTCGTCCTGTGGTGTCCGAGCCAGCTCCCTGGCCAAGCGGTTGGCCCACTTGTCCAGAAAGTTAGTGACCTCCCACTGCACCAGGCTGAAGCGGCTGGCGGCTGCGACCTCCTGCGCCGGATTGAGCCGGGGCCCGTCCGGGATGAACAGCAGGCACAGGAGACCCACGAAAATGACAGCGGAATACAGGACGAGCGGCACCAGGTGTCTCGCCCGAGGCGGGTCTGGTGATACCTGGGTGCTCTGGAGGTCCGGCAACACGTTCTTATCTTATGTGAAACGACGAAGCAGGCAGGTGCGTTGTCTGCGCCGCGCCGTCGCCATGCTAGAATCGTGCCTGAGGCAGCGTGGATGTCCAAAGGGGGTGCGAGGCGATGGCGCTTTCATTATGTTTCGTGGGATGCGGAGGCTATGCCGCGAGAGTGGCGCAAGACCTCGGCGATGCCCGCCAGGAACTGACGCTCTACTTCGCCAGCCGAGATGCCAAAAAGGCCAAGGAGTTTTCCGATGCCTACGGTGGCGCCGGCTGGTTCGGCAGCTACGAGGAGGCCGCCGCAGACCCGCGCGTCGAGGCGATATACTTCGTCACGCCTCACCACTTGCATCTGGAAGGCGTGCAGATGGCCGCGAAGAACCGCAAACACATCCTGATGGAGAAGCCCATCGCCCGCACCGTGGCGGAGGCCGAGCAGCTCATCCGGACCGCCAAGGACGCAGAAGTGACCCTGATGATTGCCGAGAACTACCGGTTCACGCCCACCATCGCCAAGTGCAAAGAGCTCATCGGTCAAGGCCTTATCGGCGACCTCCGCCTCGTGCAGATACAACGCGAGGGCTACAGCGAGGCGAAGTCGTGGCGCGCGGACACAGCCTTGAGCGGCGGAGGGAGGTTCATAGACGCTGGCATCCACGACATGGACGCCATCGTGAACCTCGGCGGCTTCCCCAGCCGCATCTACGCGGCCACGCCGCGCCAGGTGTTCCCGGGCCAAACGGGCGAGGACGGCATGGTGCTCACGGCCCACCTGCCCGGCGGGGCCGTCGGCCTGCTCCAGTTCTCCTGGGCGACGCCCATCACCGAGTACCGCGAGCAGGCCTGGGTCACCGGCACCAAGGGCCAGCTCATCTTCAAGCCCTTCGGCACCGAGGTCGTCGTCGAGACGCCCGTGGTGCGGCGGACGGTCCAGCTTCCCGAGGCCAAGATGGGCGTGCCGTGGATGATGCGCGAGTTCGCCGCCGCTGTCCGGGAGGGCAGGGAGCCGTTGATGTCGGGCCAGGAGGGCCTGAACGACCTGGTATGCGTCCTGGCGGCGTACCAGTCCGTCAAGGAGGGTAGAGCGGTCGAGCTTCAGCCGCCCGCGGCGTCCGCGGCCCCGGCGGGACGCCACCGCCTGACGCCACCCAAGAGCGGCAAGCGCCACGACCCGCGCTCGTTGATCTAAGGGCAGCTTTTTGGCGCTCATCGTCCAGTCCGACTTCGACGACACCATCACCGTGGGCAACGTCAGCACCATGGTCCACAAGGCCTTCGCCCCCGACCTGGCCCTCTGGCAGGCCATGGAAGACGAGTACCACGCGGGCAAGTACAGCGTCGAGGAGAGCAACATCCGCGAGTTCGCGCTCATCCGCAGGAGCAGGGCCGAGATCGAGGAGTACGTGCGCCGCAATGTGGTCGTGCGCGAGGGGTTCGGCGAGTTTGTGAGGTACTGCGAAGCGGAGAATATCAAGCTCGTGGTCGTGAGCAGCGGCCTCGACCTGTACATCCGCCCCACGCTGGAGAAGGCGGGCCTAGCCCGCCTTGGGTTCCGCTCCGGCAATGCCGAGGTCACGCCCAAGGGAATCGTCGTGAGCTACACCGACCCCCAGGGCAGGCCGCTGACCAAGGGGTTCAAGGACGCCTACCTTCGTCTCCACAAGCGACAGGGCCACACCATCTTCTACCTCGGCGACGGCCATTCGGACTACGGGCCTGCAGAGGAGTCAGACTTCGTCATGGCCCGGTCAACCCTGCGTAAGTGGATGGAGTCCAATGGGCTGCCCCACACGCCCTTCGAGGACTTCCACCAGGCCCTGCGGAGCCTACAGGCCTTCCGGCGAAAGCTGGGTGCGTAGGGGGGCGAAGGCTCCCAGCCGTTACCGCCGCCGGAACAGGCCGAGGAAGCGGCCCTCGTAGTGGTCGAACAGGCCCCAGCGGTCGAGCTCGCGCTTCAGGTCTTCAGGGTCGCGTCCTTGCTCCACCTCGCGGAACAGCCGCTCGATCTGCAGCACCGCCGCCCTGGGTACGCCGCCAAGCGCCGCCTGCGGCTCCAGCATGCCCATGGACTGGAACTCCTGCACGTTGCTAGCCATGGACGACGACGTGAACTCGTAGATGAACTTCAGCAGCGACACGTCCCACAGCTCGTCCACGCCGACCATGACCACCGACAGGTCTTCCTTGCGCCGGTCGAGGTCGTCGCTGATGCGGCGGGCGATGTCGCTGGTGAGGCCGGAGACGATGTCCATCTTGCCGGCCTCGTTGCGGTACCGGTAGAGGATGCCCGGGCTGTGGGGGCCTTGTGTGCGGGCCGCGTGCCGCAGGTACTCGTAGGCCTCCGGGCTGAACCCCTGGAGGTTGAGCGCGTAGGTCGGCGTCACTATCGCGGGCTTCTGGGCGATGACGCGGCCCATCCGCACGACGCCCTCCCGCTTTTCGGGCGCCAGGTCGCGGTACGCGGGCTCGGTCACCACGTAGTAGGCGATGTTGGTGTGGCCGAACGTTGCCAGGTGTTGTTTGGGGAACCGGACCACCGCGGTCTTCTCGATGGCCCGTATCCAGTCTCGCCGGTCTTGCATAAGTCCCTCCGATCTGATGCTATGGGCGGGGGTGCTGGGTGTCAAGGAACAAAAGGCCTAGAGCGGCATATAATGGCGGCAAGACACAGCCCCGAACCCGGAACCCCGTACCCCGTACCCTGACCCCCTGGGCGGCTGCGAGGGGAGGAAGAGCATGCATATCGGCGTCGGCAGGGTGGTGCTGAGGCTGCCGGAGAACCAGAGCCTCAAGGGCAAGCGGCGGGTGGTCAAGTCGCTGTGCGGGCGCATCCGCAGTAGGTTCAATGTCTCCGTCGCTGAGATAGAGGGCAACGACATCTGGCAGGTGGCGACCATCGGCTTCTCCTGCACCAGCAACAGCGCCCGCCACGCGGGAGAGACGGTGCAGACGGTGCTAGCGTTCATCCGCGCGAACCGTGGCGAGTACGAGGTCGAGGAAGAGGAGTCGGAGACCTTGGGGTTCTGAAACCCGTGGACGTCGGAGCCTTCCTCAGGGATATCACCGCCGAGCCCTGGTACCAGGACCAGATCGTACATGTGCAGGACCTGCCTGCCAGGGAGTCCGAATACGGCGACCTGGAGCGGCCGCTGGAGCCGAGGCTCCAGGAGCGGCTCGCGGCGCTGGGCATCCAGCGGCTGTACCGCCACCAGGCCGACGCTGTCAACGCGGCCCGGCGGGGCGAGAACGTCGTCGTCGCCACTGGCCCGGCCAGCGGCAAGAGCCTCTGCTACCACCTGCCGGTTATCGAGGCGCTGCTCCACGACCGCTCGGCCTACGCCCTCTACCTGTTCCCCACCAAGGCCCTGTCGCAGGATCAGTCCAACTCCCTCGACCGCCTCATCCCTCACCCCTCAACCCCCAACCCCAGGGGTGACTGGAGAGGGTTGGGGGTAGTGCGGCATGGCATCTTTGACGGCGATACGTCGCCTGAGGAGCGGAGCGACATCCGCAAGCAATGCCGCCTCCTCATCACCAACCCCGACATGCTCCACCTCGGCATCCTGCCGAACCACAAGACGTGGTACAAGGTCATCCGGGGCCTGCGGTACGTCGTCGTGGACGAGGTGCATGTGTATCGGGGCGTGTTCGGCTCCCACGTGGCGAACATCCTGCGCAGGCTCCGGCGGCTGTGCCGCCTGTTCGGCAGCCAGCCGCAGTTCATCCTGTGTTCAGCCACCATCGCCAACCCCGTCGAGCACGCCGAGCGGCTGGTGGGGCTGCCCTTCACGGCGGTGGAAGGCGACGGCTCGCCTTTCGGTGGAAAGGACTTTTTGCTGTGGAACCCACCGATGATTGACCTCGCAAAGGGCAGCCGCCGCAGCACGAACACCGATGCGGCGCTGGTGCTCACCGAGCTGATGCGCCGCCACGTGCGGACGATGGCCTTCGTGCGCAGCCGCCGGATGGCCGAGTTGCTGTACGTGTACGTGCGAGAGCGGCTCAAGGAGGCGGCGCCCACGCTAGCGGGCCGCATCGCCCCCTACCGGGGCAGCTACCTCCCCGAGGACCGCCGCCGCATCGAGCGCGACCTGTTCGAGGGCAGACTGCTCGGCCTGACGACCACCTCGGCCATGGAGCTGGGTATAGACGTGGGCGACCTCGATGCCACCATCCTCACCGGCTTCCCTGGCAGCCTAGCGGGCACATGGCAGCAGGCGGGCCGCAGCGGCAGGCGCGGGCAGCGCGCCCTCACCGTCCTCCTCGCCCAGGACAACCCCCTCGACCAGTACCTCGTGCGCCATCCCGAGGCGCTGTTCGGAAAGCCCATCGAGAGCGTCCGCATCTCGTCCACCAATCCGCACGTGCTCAAGCCGCACCTGCTCAGCGCCGCCTACGAGGCCCCGCTGACGCCATCCGATTCCGACCTGTTCGGGGTGGACGTGCAGCCGCTGGCCGAACAGCTCGCCCAGGAGGGGCTGCTGCATGGCGCCGGGGGCCGCTGGCACCTCCAGGCCAAGGTCGAGTACCCGGCGGAGTGCATCAACATCCGCTCTGCCAGCCCCGACACCTATACCCTCGTCGAGGCCGGCAGCGGCGTCGTGCTGGAGTCGGTGCCTGCGGAGAGCGCCTTCCTCCAACTCCATCCGGGAGCCGTCTATCTGCACAAGGGCGAGCAGTATCTCATCACCGACCTCAACCTCGACTCCCACACCGCGTACGCCAAGAAGACCGACGTGCCCTACTACACCCAGGTCATGGACGTAACGGACACGCGCATCCTGAACGTGTTCAAGAGCAAGCCCGCAGGCCGCGCCACGGCCTATCTCGGCGAGGTGCGCGTGAGCACGGCGGTGAACGGCTTCCGGCGGCGCCTGCCCGTCACCGAGGAGATCTTGGGAGAGGAGTACATCGAACTGCCGGTCCGCAGCTACGACACCGTCGCCCTCTGGTTCGACGTGCCGGAAGACACCCTGACCCGCATCAAGGACGGGAAGATGGACTTGGCCGGCGGCCTGCACGCGGCGGAGCATGCCGCCATCGGCCTGCTGCCGCTGTTCGCCATGTGCGACCGCGCCGACATCGGCGGCATCTCCACGCCGCTGCACCCCGACACCGGCAGGCCGCAGGTCTTCATCCACGACGGCACGCCCGGCGGCGTCGGCATCGCCGAGCATGGCTACGACATCGTCGAGAAGCTCTGGCAGGCGACCCTGGAGGTCATCTCCCAGTGCCGCTGCGAGGCCGGCTGCCCCAGCTGCGTCCACTCGCCCAAGTGCGGCAACAACAACCAGCCCCTCAGCAAGCCCGTCGCCGTCCTTATCCTGAAAGATTTGCTGGGATAGTTTGCCTTGGAGTTGAGACATGAGGACAGGAGTGCTATCCTAGCCCCTAGTCGGGGTGTAGCGCAGTTGGTAGCGCACCAGCATGGGGTGCTGGGGGTCGTTGGTTCAAGTCCAATCACCCCGACCAGCCGAGGATCGTGGTAGGGGCGCGGCATGCCGCGCCCCTACGCGTCCGCCCCGTCTTTGTTGACGGGGGCAATCCGCCCCACTACAATCCCTGCCGCCGTTGCTACAGCCGTTCGCGCGCAGGAGGCCGCCCCATGCCCAAGAAGTCCGCTCTGTCCGGCAAGGCGCTCAGCGTCTTGGGGCCGGTGGACCCCGCAACCCTAGGGCCCACGCAGACCCACGAGCACCTCGTCATCTCCCTGGAGAACTATTTCGTCATGCCGGAGGAGGCGAGCCTGCGCGGGCTCCTGGATGCGCCGGTGACGATGGAGAACCGCGCACGAATCGTGGGCATGTGGCAGCACAACCGCCGCGTTGGCAACCTGTTGGACGTACAGGCCGCCATTGAGGAGGCCATGCACTTCAAGCTGGCGGGGGGCGGCACCATCGTGGACGCCACCAGCATCGGTATCGGCCGCGACCCGCTGGCCCTGGCCCGCATCTCCCGTGCCACGGGGCTGAACGTCATCATGGGCGGCAGCTACTACACGCCGACGGCGCACCCGCCCGACATGGACCAGCGCTCCGAGGACAGCCTAGCCGAGGGCATCATCCGCGACATCACCGTGGGCGTCGGCGACACGGGCGTGCGCTCCGGCATCATCGGCGAGGTGGGCTGCATTCACCCCCTGACGAAGAATCTGCACAAGGTGCTGCGCGCCTCGGCACGCGCCCACATCGAGACGGGTGCGCCCATCCTCATCCATCCCGGCCACGACCAGCGCGCCCCCATCGAGATTCTGGAGGTGCTGGCCGAGGCGGGCGCGGACAAGCGCGGTGTCATCATGGGCCACCTGGAGCACCGCATCTGGGACCTCGGCATCCTGAGGGAGCTGGCCCAGGCGGGCAGCCTCCTGGAGTTCGACGTCTTCGGGCTGGAGGACACGTCCTACGGCGTCCACCTCAAGCGGGGCGTCCCCAGCGACGTGCAGCGCATGGAGATGGTCGAGTTCCTCGTACGCGAGGGACACGGCGGTCAGATCGTGTTCGCCCAAGACCACTGCCAGCTATGGCAGTGGGTGCGGTACGGCGGCAAGGGGTACGGCCACATCCTGGAGAACATCGTCCCGCGCCTGCGAAAGCGCGGCCTCACCGAGGCGGAGCTGCATGCCATCCTGGTGGACAACCCCCGCCGGGTGCTGACGTTCCGCTAGAACTGCCTTGACCGCGCTCGTCATCTTCGTGGTGACGTACGTGGGCATCGCCCTCACGCGCCTGCCCCTCATACGCCGCGTCAACCGCCCGGCCGCGGCCTTCGCCGGCGCGGTGGCAATGGTGCTGTTCGGCGTCATGACGCTGGGCGAGGCCGTCGGCACCGTGGACTGGGGCACCATCGCGCTTCTGCTGGGGATGATGGTGGTGGTGGCGTGCCTGTCGCGGGACGGCTACCTGGAGAAGGCCGCCTCGCTGACCTTCGGGCGCGCCAGGACGCCCTGGGGGCTGCTCCTCATGGTGGTGGCGCTGACGGCCGTGGCCAGCGCCGTCTTGGTGAACGACACCGCTGTGCTCGTCCTGACGCCACTCGTCATCTTCGCCTGCCGCCGCATGAGTGTGTCGCCCATCCCGTTCCTCATCGCCGAGGCGATGGCGTCCAACATAGGCAGCGTGCCCAGTGCGGTCGGCAACCCGCAGAACGTCATCGTCGCCCTGCAGTCGGGCGTCTCTTTCGAACGGTTCGCCCTCCACTTGCTGCCGGGCGCGGTGGCGTCCGGGTTGCTGCTGCTCGCCGTGGTGCGGTGGGTGTACCGTAAACAGTTCCGCTTGGTCATCGACCTCCGCCCCCAAACCTCAGACCCAATACCGCCGACCCCAGAGGGTCTAGGGTCTAGGGTCTGGGGTACGGAGCTGATGGCCTATCTCTCGCCCGCCGTGGCCGTGCTGGTCATCGCGGGCTTCGCCACGAGCACGTGGACGGGCCTCGGCCTGCCGCTGGTGGCGCTGGCCGGCGCGGGCGTGCTCCTCCTAGCCAACCTGCCCCGTGCGGGTGGCCTGTTCGAGCGGGTGGACTGGACGCTCCTGCTCTTCTTCGCCGGCCTGTTCATCGTGATGGGCGGGATAGCACGGCAGGACTACTTCAAGGACATCGTGGACTCGACGGACCTCGGCACCGGCCCGTCGGGCGTCGCCTGGGTGCATGGCGCGGCACTGGCGCTATCGCAGGTGGTCAGCAACGTGCCGTTTACAATCCTCATGGTGCCGGTGCTATCGGGACAGGGGAGCGACCTGCTGTGGCTGAGCCTGGCGTCGGCGGCGACGCTGGCGGGTAACCTGACCCTTGTCGGCGCGGTGGCCAACCTCATCGTAGCTCAGGTCGCCGAGAGGGAGGGGGTCGTGGTCGGCTTCTGGGAGTTCCTCAAGGTCGGCCTGATTGTCACGGTTGGCTCGGTGGTCATCTCATGGGGACTGCTGGCCGTCCAGGCGGAACTCGGTTGGCTGAAGTAGGGTGCAACGCATGGAAATCGAGGTGTGGACATGCAAGTCGGTGTGAACCTTCTGAACTTCGGGCCAGGAGCGAGCCCCGACACGCTGCTACGGTGGGCGCAGGTGTCGGAGGCGCTGGGCTACCAGTCGGTAATGGTGTCGGACCACGTTGCTGTGACGCCGGACGTGGGGAAGTTCTACCCGGAGACGTTTTACGACCCGTTCACGCTCCTGACGTGGCTGGTGGCGCAGACCAAACAGGTGACCCTGGGCACGACGGCTATCATCCTGCCGTACCGCAACCCCATCCTCACGGCGCGGCTGGCGGCGAACCTCGACCATCTGAGCGGAGGGCGCTTCATCTTCGGAGTAGGGGCAGGCTGGGCTGAGCAGGAGTTCGCTGCGCTGGGCGTGCCCTTCTGCCAGCGGGGCAGGATGGCCGACGAGTATATCGAGGCGATGAAGGCGCTGTGGGCCACCGACGGGCAGGTGTCGTACCAGGGCGAGATGGTATCGTTCTCCGGCGTGTCGGGCATCCCGCCGAAGCAGTCGCCGCACCCGCCCATCTGGGTCGACGGCAACACCGAGGCTGCGATGCGGCGGGCGGTCCGCTACGGCGATGGCTGGCACCCCATCAATTTCACGCGGCCATGGATACGCAAGCAGGCGACGGCGCTCAAGCGGCTGGCCGAGGAGGCGTGCAGGCCAGTCCCAGCGCTGTGCCCGCGCATCCAGCTCAAGCTCACGGAGCGCGAGGTGCCGGGCGACGAGCGGGTGATGGGCATCGGGTCGCTGGAGCAGGTGCGGGGCGACCTGGCGCTGCTACAGGAGCTTGGGGCACGGCACGTGACGCTGGACTGGTAGGTATCTGCCGACTTGGAGGCGACAACGCGCCACGAGCGCGGCTGGCACATGTTGGCGACGCTGGCGGACAAGGTGCTCGACCTGCCGAAGGAGTCGCTGCGGTGAAGTCTGCATAAGGTACTCGTTGACCGCTCAGCTTGGCCGCCACTATACTGCGGGCGTTCCTTCGACTTCGCTCAGGACAGGCTCCAGATTCGGCTTCAAGTTTAGGTGATTCGCATGCCCACGCTCACGAAGGACGACCTGCAACGCGGACTGCCCGACATGACCTCGACGTATCGCTTGCCAGGCCTGAACGGGGCGGTCGAAATCCTCCGGGAAAAGCACGGCATCCCGCACATCAAGGCCACGACCGTCCACGACGCCTTCTTCGGCCAGGGGTTCGCTACGGCGCAGGACCGGCTGTGGCACATGGACTACGACCGCCGCCGGGCCTACGGCCGCTGGGCCGAGTTCGCGGGCAAAGTGGCGCTGGAGGGCGACATCCTCATGCGGCGCTTCCAGGTGCTGGCGTCGGTGCGGCGGGACTACCGCGCCCTCGCTGGGGAGGCGAAGGCAATGCTGGACGCATATGCCGCGGGCGTGAACGCATTCATCCGCTCGACGAAGGCCTTCCCCATCGAGTATGAGATGGTCGGCGGCAAGCCGGAGAAGTGGCAGCCGTGGGACTGCCTGGCTGTCTTCAAGATGCGCCACATGCTCATGGGCGGCTATGAGGAGAAGCTCTGGCGCGCTCGGCTGGTCAACGTCCTGGGGCCGGAGAAGGCCGCCGAGCTGTACCGGGGCTACCTGCCCGGCCACATGCTCATCGTGCCGCCCGGCGCGACCCACGACGGCCCGGTCGCCGACGGCCTCGCCGAGTTCCAGCGGCTCCGCCAGGAGGTGGCCTGGCTCTCGGAGACCGATGCGGGAAGCAACAACTGGGCCGTCTCCGGCAGCCGCACCGCCTCCGGAAAGCCGCTGGTGGCCGGCGACCCGCACCGTGGCCTGGACACGCCCAATGTCTACTACCAGATCCACGTGACCTGTCCCGAGTTCGACGCCATCGGCCTTTCCTTCCCCGGGTTTCCGGGGCTGCCCCACTTCGGCCACAATGCCCATGTCGCTTGGTGCGTTACTCACGCCATGTCGGACTACCAGGACCTGTATATGGAGCGGTTCGACCGGCGCGACCCGACGCGGTACCAGTACAAAGGCCGCTGGCGCAAGGCCAAGGTCAGCCACGAGGTCATCAAGGTGCGCGGCGGCGGCGAGAAGGCGGTGGACGCGGCGGTTACCCTCCACGGCCCAATCATCGTCGGCGACCCTAAGAAGGGCAACGCCATCGCCTTCAAGTACACCGCCACTGACGGCGTGAACCGGTTCGCCGAGACCATTCTGCCCATGCTCAGGGCGCGGAACGCCGACGAGCTGGAGGAGTCGCAGCGCGGCTGGGTTGACCCTTGCAACAACTTCACATTCGCCGACATCCACGGCGACATCCGCTACTTCAACCGCGGGCGGGTGCCAATCCGCTCCATCGCCAACGCGTGGCTGCCGGTGCCGGGCTGGACGGGCGAGCACGAGTGGGAGGGCGACATACCCTTCGAGAAGCTGCCTCGCATCAAGAACCCGAAGAACGGCTACCTCGTGACCGCGAACAACAAGATCGTGGGCAAGGAGTTTCGCTACCACCTGTCGCTGGACTACGCCCCGGAGTACCGCTACTGGCGCGTCTACGAGCGGCTGGGGCGCATAACGAAGGCGACGGTGACGGACATGGCGTCCGTCCACGCGGAGCGCGTGTCCATGCCCGCACAAGTGTACGGAGTGCTTCTCCTTCAGACCAAGCCGCTGGATGAGCGCTCCAGGGTGGCGTTGGGCTATCTGCGGGAGTGGCACTGCTCGATGCAGCCGGACTCAGTGGCGCCGACCATCTACAGTGCCTTTCGGGTGAAGCTGCACGAGCGGCTGGTGCGGCACCTGCTCGGCCCCTTGGCCGACGAGGCGCTGGGCAGTGGAGGCCGCGCCGTCCCCGGCCACATGCGCCAACTCGAGGCGATGCTCGTTGCCAAGGCCAAGCAGAACGACACGTCGCTGCTGCCACCTGGCAAGGCGTGGGCCGACGTGCTGGCGGAGGCGCTACAGGATGGCGTGGCCTGGCTGACCCAGCGGCTGGGCGAGGATATGCAGACCTGGACGTGGGGGCGAGTCCATCACACACGGCCCAAGCACACGCTGTCAGACGCTTTCCCGGAGCTGGCTTCACTGTTCGACCCGCCGTCAGTGCCCGTGGGCGGCGACGGCGACACGCCCCAGGCATCCTTCTACTCGCCCAAGGAGCCTTTCGTGGCGACGGCCATGTCGGTGGCCCGCTATGTCTTCGACACCGGCGACTGGGAAAACTCGGCGTGGGTCGTGCCGCTGGGCGCGTCTGGGCATCCGGGCAGTCCGCACTATGCTGACCAAGTCGAGACCTGGCGTGCCGTGCAGCTCGTGCCGATGCTGTACTCGTGGGAGCGGGTGCGGGAGCAGGCGGAGACGATACAGCGATTAGAGAAGGCGTAAGAGGAGGGGGCATGCCGTCCACGAACTACGAAGGCTCGTCTCAAGAGTACGGCGTCGTCTTCGAGCGCGACGTGATGATGAAAACGCGCGACGGCGTTCGCCTTGCGACGGATATCTACTTCCCCGCCACGGGCGGGAAGCGCGCGCCAGGGAAATTCCCGGTGGTGCTGGAGCGGACGCCGTACGACAAGCGCTCGGCGGTGAACGTCACCAAGGGCAAGTACTTCGCCCGGCGGGGCTACGTCTGCGCCATCCAGGACGTGCGCGGGCGGTTCGGGTCGGAAGGGGAGTGGTACGCCTTTGCCCACGAGGCGCCGGATGGGTACGACTGCGTCGAGTGGCTGGGGACGCAGCCTTGGAGCAACGGCAAGGTGGGCACGATGGGCGACTCGTACTGCGGCAGCGACCAGGCGGCGCTGGCGACGCTCAATCCCCCGCATCTGTCCACCATGATCGTCGCCGTCGGCGCCTCCAACTACTACCACTCGTCCATGCGCCAGAACGGCACCCTGGAGCAGCGCTTCTTCGTCTATGCCTTCCGCATGGCCATGACGAGCAAGGAGGCAGAGGCTGACCCGGCCCTGAAGGCCGCCCTGTATAAGGCGTTCCACCAGGACATCCGCCAGATCGTGGATAGGTTCCCGCTGCGGGAGGGCGCCACAATCCTGCGCCGGGTGCCCGCCTACGAGCGGTGGGCGATAGACATCCTGACCCACGGCGAGTACGACGACTACTGGAAGGGGAGGGGCTATGCTCCCAACGAGTACTACGACGAGCACGCGGACGTGCCGACGCTATACCTCAGCGGCTGGTACGACTCCTACGCCCGCAACACACCCGAAAGCTATATGGCCCTGAGCAAGATGAAGCGCTCGCCGCAGCGGCTGCTCATGGGGCCGTGGACGCACGGGCAGTATGAGGTGACCTACGCGGGCGACTCGGACTTCGGCCCCGACTCGCACATCCACTACAACGACCTGAAGCTGGCGTGGTTCGACCATTACATGAAGGGTCTGCATACCGAGTTTGCTGATTGGCAGCCGGTGCGGATCTTCGTCATGGGCGGCGGCAGCGGACGGCGGAACTACGACGGGAGGCTGGAGCGTGGCGGGTCATGGCGGTCCGAGAAGGACTGGCCGATACCCGGCACGAAGTTCACGCCGTATTACCTGGGTACAGGCGGTGCCCTGTCCACGAAGAAGCCCGCGCGTGGTTCCGCATCCAGCCGGTTCACGTTCAACCCGCGCGACCCGGTGCCGACCATCGGCGGCGGCATCTCCGCTGCCGACCCTGTCATGCTGCCGGGAGCGTTCGACCAGCGGGGCAGGTCAGACTTCCACGGCTGCAAGGACACGCTGCCGCTGAATGTGCGGGCTGATATCCTCGCGTTCCAGACAGAACCACTTGCCCAGCCGACCGAGGCCACTGGCCCTGTCGAGGTGCACCTGTGGGCGTCATCCTCGGCGGTGGATACGGACTTCACCGCCAAGCTCATAGACGTGTTCCCTCCAAGCGACGACTACCCCGATGGCCTTGCCATCAACCTGACGGACTCCATCATCCGTGCCCGTTACCGCAACGGCTGGGAGAAGCCGGAGCTGATGGAGCCGGGGACGCCATATGAGTTCGTGTTCCAGCTTTACCATACCTCCAATGTGTTCCAGAAAGGCCACCGGATACGGGTGGACATCAGCAGCAGCAACTGGCCGCGCTTCGATGTGAACCCCAACACCGGTGGGCCCCTTGGCCGCGAACAGGTGTACCAGGTTGCTCACCAGACCGTCTATCACGACGCGCAGCGGCCGTCCCATATCGTGCTGCCGCTTCAGCCACGATAGCACTCGCGGCCTCCAAACAGCCAACTTGCTATAATCCCTAGTTGAAGCCTGTTCCGTCCGGTGTTCAAGCCGCGCAGCAGCGAGGCTGCTAACCAGAGGCGGGGCAGGCCGTTTCACCAGTTAGAGAAACCAACGAGAGTGCGAGGGCCGTAAAGTATGCAGGAGTTGGCCGGGAAAGTCGCTGCCGGACGGCAGCGGATCTCAGACATCATGGTGCGCCTTTGACCTGGCGGCCAAAAGCAAGGAGATGGCCAAGCTGGAGCAGGAGACGGCGTCGCCGTCCTTCTGGCAGGAACCAACTTTGGCGCGTCAGAAGATGCGAAGGTTGACGAGCATCAAGGATGAGGTGGAGACCTGGCGTGGTCTGGAGGACCAGGCGCACTCGCTGGAAGAACTTGTCTCCCTGGCGCTGGCGGAGAAGGACGAGTCTCTGGCAGGCTCCCTCACCGAGGAGGTCGCCAAACTCGCGGAGAAGCTGGATGAGTCGGAACTGAAGTTGGCCCTCTCCGGCAAGTACGACGACCGCAACGCCATCATCGCGCTCCATGCCGGGGCCGGCGGCGTCGAGGCGCAGGACTGGGTGCGGATGCTGATGCGGATGTACATACGCTGGTCGGAACGCCGTGGCTACAAGGCCGAGGTGCTCGAAGTCTCGCCTGGTGACGAGGGCGGAGTCAAGAGCGCCACCATCCAGGTCTCCGGCCCGAATGCCTATGGCTTCCTGAGGCCCGAACGCGGCGTTCATCGGCTGGTGCGCCTCTCGCCGTTCGACGCCGACCATGCCCGCCACACGACCTTTGCCCTCTTGGAAGTGCTGCCGGAGGTGGAGGAGGGCGTGGACGTTTCAGTCAACCCAGAGGACCTGAAGATTGAAGTCTTCCGTTCTGCGGGCGCAGGGGGACAGAACGTGCAGAAGACCTCCACTGCCGTCCGCATCACCCATCTGCCGACGGGCATCAAGGTGGTGTGCCAGAACGAGCGGTCGCAGCACCAGAACAAGACCATCGCCATGCGGGTGCTGCTGGCGCGGCTGGCGGAGCGGGAGACGGAAGCCCGGTCGAAGGAGATGGCGGAACTGAAGGGTGAACACGTTTCCGCCGAGTGGGGCAACCAGATCCGAAGCTATGTGCTGCACCCTTACCGGCTGGTGAAGGACCACCGCACCGGCCACGAGACCTCCAACGCTGACGGCGTGCTCGATGGAGATATTGACGGGTTCATCAGGGCTTACCTGACCTCGACGGTGGGTAAGTCGGCACCGACCGGAACCAGGTAACAGAAAATCAGACAGGCGCTGAAAGAGGGACCATGAAGAAGCTCTTGCTTTTGACCATCATAGGATTGATTGCGGTAGCGGCCGTGGCCTGTTCCAAGGACACGGGCACTTTCCCAACTCCCGCATCCGAGCTGCCGGTGGCGACAAGCGAAGCGCAGCCTCCGGCCACTCCGCCCGCCCAGGCGATGGAGAAGGAGAAGGACACATCCAATGGCTCGGAGCCTATCACCGAGCCCCCGGCCGGCGACGTGTTCCGCAGGCTCTGGGCTGACCCGCCGACGTTGGATCCGGCGTTGGTGACCGACACGACCTCCGCCGGCGTGATCGTCGAAATCTTCAGTGGCCTAGTGACCATCAACACAGACCTGCAACTGGTGCCCGATTTGGCCGAGAGCTGGACCATCAGCGAGGATGGCCTGGTGTACACCTTCAAGATCAGAGATGACGCCAAGTTCCACGACGGCAAGCCGGTCACCGCCAATGACTTCAAATGGTCAATCGAGCGAACTGCGAACCCGAAGACTGCCTCGCCCGTGGCCGACACTTACTTGAGCGACATCGTCGGCGTCAAGGACGTGCTGGATGGGGTCAAGACCAACATAGACGGCATCAAGGTCATAGACGACCACACTATCCAGTTCACCATCGACGCGCCGAAGGCGTACTTCCTCGCGAAGTTGACCTACCCCACCGCGTATGTGCTTGACCGGGAGAACGTCGAAGAGGGTGGCAGGACTTGGACCGACCACCCCAATGGGACCGGCCCCTTCAAGCTCAAGGAGTACCGCATCGGCGAGCGGATCGTGCTGGAGCGCAACCCGTACTACACGCGGGAGCAGGGTGGTGTGGAGACCATCCTCATGCAGCTGGCTGGCGGCCAGTCCATGGCGATGTACGAGAACAATGAGATTGACGTCACGGGAGTGGGCCTCTTTGATCTGGAGCGGGTGCAGGACCCCAACGAAGCTTTGAACCGCGAGTTGGTCATCGCCCCCGCCAGCTTCAACATCTCGTATGTCGGCTTCAACACGGCCATGCCGCCCTTCGATGACCCGAAGTTCCGCCAGGCGCTGAACCACGCAGTGGACAAAGAGCTTATCTCTAGAGAGGTACTCTCCAACCTTGTGCGGCCAGCCTACGGCGTCTTGCCGCCGGGCTTCCCCGGATACAACCCCGACCTGGTTGGCCTGAAGTACGACCCTGACTTGGCCAAGCGGCTGCTCAGCGAGTCGAAGTACTCGGACCCGGATGCTAGGCCACGCATCGTCCTGACGGTGCCTGGGACCGGCGGCACCGTCGGCCTGGACCTGGAGGTTGTGCTGGAGATGTGGCGGCAGGTGTTGGGTGTTCAGGTGGAGATCCAGCAGGTAGAGTGGGCTACGTTCCTCCAAGACCTGAATCGGCAGAGGTATCAAGCCTTCGCCGGCCTTGGGTGGGAGGCCGACTACCCCGACCCACAGGACTTCTTGGACATCCTGTTCCACACCGACAGCAGCCTCAACCACGGCGGCTACTCCAACACGCAGGCCGATGCCATCCTCGAGAAGGCGCGCGTGGAGCAGGACGTGCAGGCAAGAGTCGCCCTCTACCGCGAGGCCGAGGAACTCATCGTCGCCGACGCGGCCTGGGTGCCTCTGTGGTTCGAGAGCGAGAACTATGTGCTCATCAAACCTTATGTGAAAGGCTACCGGCTCACGCCGATGATCGTGCCCAAGCTGCGGCAGATACGCATCGAGAAGTAGTAGCAGGCGCCGTTTCGGATTGAACGTCTGTTTGCAAGCCGCCCCGCCGATAAGGCGGGGCGGCTTGCTCTTTCGTAGCGGTGCGGCGTATCCTTCGGCGCGAGGCTGAGCCATGTGGATCTACATAGCCCGCCGTGTCCTGTGGCTACCGTTCGCGCTCCTCGCCGTCTCCATCGTCACGTTCACCCTGGGTATCTACGGCCCCGGCGACCCCGTGACGGTGATGCTGGGTAACAAGTACAACGAGGAGGCCGCGACGCGGCTGCGCCGCGAGTTGGGCCTCGACCGTCCCTTCTTCGTCCAATACGGCGACTATATGTGGGGCTTCGTCCGTGGCGACTTCGGCGACAGCCTGCGCTTTCGCGACCGGCCCGTACGGTCGCTCATCGGCGCGAAGATGTGGGTCTCGGCACGCCTATCGTTGGCCGCGCTCATCGTTAGCTACTCCCTGGGGTTGCCGCTGGGGTTTTGGCTTGCCCACCGCCAGGGACGCTGGGAAGACCCTACCATCGTGGCCATCGCCGTCTTCCTCATGTCCATCCCGGTGATGATCAGCATCCCGTTCATGTTATGGGCTTTCTGCCTCCAGCTCCACTGGGTGCCCTGTTCGGGCTGGGGAGGCTTCTTCGACGTGCGCATCGTCTTACCTGCGGTGACCATGGGTATCCCAGGAGTGGCGGGGTTGGCCCGGCTGGTGCGGGCGAGCACGTTGGATGTGCTGGGACAGGACTTCATCCGCACCGCGCGCGCTAAGGGCCTCTCCGAATGGCGGGTCAGTTCCCATCATGTCTTCCAGAACGCCATGATTCCCATCGTCACCATCGTCGCCTTCTCCATCGCTGGCCTCATCGGGGGAGCGTTCATCACCGAGACCATCTTCGGCATCCCTGGCGTTGGCCAGTTCGCCGTGGACTCGATATTCAACCGCGACTACCCCGTCATCATGACCATCACGCTTCTGGGTGCAGGGGCGTTCGTTATCGCCAATCTGTTGGCCGATGTCACCTACGCGCTGGTTGACCCCAGGATTAGGTACAGATAAACGCCATGACGAGCCGGACACGATCGGGCGGAACAGCGTTCCAGCAAGTCTCCAAGGCAGGGGAGGGGCACTTCGCGCGTGCATTCCGGCGCCTGCTCCGAAAGCGCCTCGCCGTCATCTGCATGGTCGTCCTCGTCGTGGTGTACGGCGCAGGCATATTCGCCGCGTGGATAGCGCCGCACGACTACAACGCCCAAGACTACACCGCCATCCGCAAGCCCCCGAGCACAGAGCACTGGGCGGGCACCGACTTCACCGGCAGGGACGTGTTCACACGGGTGCTCTGGGGTGTGCAGAACACCTTCATCCTCACCGCCGTGGCCATCCTCACCGGAGGCCTTGTCATCGGCGTCACGCTGGGGCTGGTGTCCGGCTACTTCGGCGGCCGGACCGACTCGGTCATCATGCGCCTGGGCGAGGTCTTCGCGTCGTTCCCTGACATCTTACTGGTCATCATCCTCGCGGCGACGCTGAGGCCGAGAATCATCGACGGTGTGCGGTGGATCGAGGACCACACGGCGCTGGACGGCCTCATCAACTCTGGGATACCCGACTACATCGTGATTTCGCTGGCGCTGGTCGCGTTCGGGTGGGTGGGCATGGCGAGGCTGGTGCGCGGCCAGGTGCTGGTTTTGAGGACGACCCAGTACGTGGATGCGGCCAAGGCCATCGGCGCCTCCACGCGGCGCATCCTGTTCGCTCACCTGCTGCCGAACGCCATCAGCCCCATCATCGTGACGGTGAGCATGGGTATGGGGTCGCTGGCATTGACGGAGATATTCCTGAGCTGGCTCGGCCTGGGCATCCAGCCGCCGCGGCCCAGCCTGGGCGTCATGTTACGGGACGCGGGCAGCCTGTCAGCACTGCGGGAGACGCCGTGGCTGCTGCTGGCGCCTGGCTTGGCGGCGCTGCTGCTTGTGCTGTGCTGGAACCTACTGGGCGACGCGCTGAACGACGTGCTCAACCCCAGGACGAGGTAGCGTCTGAAAATAGAGGGGTCGGTACTGTACCGGCCCCTCTGCCATTACATCGCGGTTTTGGCTTAGTCTTCTCTGCGCTTCTTCCTCCACAGGACCAGCCCTGCAACGCCGAAGAGCAGCGCCGCAGAGGAGACCTCGACGGCGCCGTTGCCCGAAGCTGGCGCACTGCAACCGCCAGGCGAGGCGGGTGCGGGGGTAGACGCCGCCGCTTGAGGCTGCGCCGCGGCTGTTTCGGCAGTGGCCTCAGCGACGGCCGCTTGCGCTGGTGTGGGCGACGGCTCCTCTGTGACCTGCGGCTGCTCTGCCGTGGCCGGAGTCGGTGTCGGCTCGAGCGTCTCGATGGCAGCGGCCTCGACCTGTGGCGTCAGACTGAAGGGGAGCACGGTGGGCCAGGGAATGGGCGTCGGACGCGCGGCACCGGCCTTTGGCGGCACGTACGGGGGCGCTCCGACGGACTTGAGCCACGCCTGGTACAGCCCCAAGCGGTTCACGCCGTACACCTCTGTGAGGGCCTTATCCATGTCCGTGCCCTTCTTCAGGGTCGTCATCAGGTCGCGCATCTTGTCGGCGCCGAACTTTTCGATCATGTACCGGACGATGCTGCGGGACTGGCCGTAGTAGATGATGACGTCTTCAGGGATTCCGGGTAGGGTCTGCGTGAACACTACGGGTATCAGTCGGCCTGTGCCGATGGCGAACTCGAGGGCAACGTCATACGAGAAGCCGGGGTCCACGTTCCCATACTCGGCCAAACCCTCGTCCAGCCAAGAGGGAAGGCCTCGAAAGACGCTGTCACCGGCGCGGTGGGTCAGGATGTGGGTAAGCTCGTGAGAGGCCGTCCCCAGCGAAAGCCGGCCACCTCCCAGGACCATGACCGTGCTCACCTCGCTGAAGGCCTGGCCCTCGGTGACGAGCTCGCTGCGGACAGTGGAGCTTCCAGGCGGCAGGGCCTCCAACATCTCCTTTACATTGTTGTACATGGTCACGCGGATGGGCGTTTCCATCTCAGCGCCCAGTAGGGGGCCCATTTTCTCAATGGTCTGGATGGAGACATCGAGGATTGCCCGGGCACGCGACTCGACCGGCCCATGGTAGGCCACGGTAACAGGGCCCTCGGATACCTCTATCCACTCGAACCGGGCATCGTGGTAGGGGATGGTGACCGGCTCGGTGGAGGCCACGCTCCCTGCGGCGTCCTCGACCTCGAACACATACGTTATGAGAGTGCCAGGCGGGATGTAGCGGGCCGAGGTGTTAGTGCGCCAGAGTAGTTCCGCATCCACCGATGGGCCCGGCTCGAACTTGAGGTAGTCGTAGGTGCCGGAGGTCTGGACGCCCGCTCGGAAGCGCACGGCGACGGAAGCGATGTCGGTGTCGCTAGTGGCCTGGAGCTTGAACCGGATGCCCTCGGGGAACTCGCTGGTGGCCGAAGAGGAGATGATTTGTATCGAGCCTGGCTCCTGGGCCCGCACGGCTTGGACGGGCCAGGCGAACGCTGCCATGACGATGACCAGTGCAAGCGCTTTCGGCAAGTTAGTCTTGAGCGGTCTTACCAGTACCAATAGTCTCTCCTCTCGCGAGGCAAGTGGTGGCTCGAAGTTTCAAAGGAGAGTCGCCTGGCCTTCGTCGCCAGTGGCGTCCTCACCGGCGCTGTTCTCCCGCTCCAGTTCCACCGTCTCCAGCATGCGGTCGAGTAGTATGTCCTCGTTGGCGCCGCCCACGAACGCGGTCTTGTTGTTGATGACCGTCATCGGCACGCTTCTAACGCCGTAAAGCCGCGCCAGGTACGGGAACTCCTGCACCTCTACTACGTCGGCGCGCACCTTCGGAGATTCCAGGGCCATTGCGTGGGCCGCACGGGCCACAACTGGACAGTGTGGTCAAGTTGGTGTTACGAAAACCTGAATCTGGACGTCGGTTGTAAGACGCTGGACCTCCTGGCGGGTGACTGGCTTGAGGCCGCTGTCCCCCTTGGAGGCGGCCAGGATGGCTCCGAGGAGTACGGTGAACTCATAGCCGGAGGGCAGCCCGAAATAGCGCACATTTCCGGTGGCGACGTCGCCGATGAGCACGGCGGGAATCTTGTCGATTCCCAGTTTGGCGGCCGCCCCTCTCTGCTGGTAGAAGTCCACTACCTCCAAGTGCAGCTTCGGAGAGAGTTCGCAGACCTCCTTCAGGAGTTGCTCGGCCTGCCCGCACGTTGGGCACTCGCGGCCGGGGATGAAGAGGCCGGTCTCAGGACGAGTGAAGAGTTTGAGGTATACGTCCTCTTTAAGTTCGGCCTCGAACCGTTTGACCAGTTCTTCCCGGTCTCTCGTTTGAAGTATGGTCGTCACCGCGTTCGCGTGCTTTCCTTGGTGTGTCTCAAAAAGGATACGCCGCCATAGGACAAGGGCTATTGTAGCGTAGCTGACAGAGCCGAAACAGGCAGGGGCGAGTTGAAATAGACAGGCTTAACCGCCCAAGCGCTTCAACTCGCGCCAGATGATGAGCAGACGTTGGGCGGATGTGAATAGCGTTAGTGCCGCGATGATTCCCAGCGCGATGGCCAACATCGGCTCCCACCACTGAGCGACCACCAGGGCCGCCGCCAGGGTCGCCACGCGCTCAGGGCGGGTCATAAAACCGGCTTTGCACTCGATGCCAAGGCCCTCGGCCCTTGCGCGCAGGTAGCTGACCATAAAGGAGCCTCCCATCGCGACGAAGGACAGTGCCACACCGACGGTATGAGGCTGGAAGGCGTAATAGAGCAGGACGCCCAGCAGCAGGGCGCCTTCGCCTACGCGGTCGGACACCGAGTCAAGGAGCGCCCCGAAGCGCGAGGCCTTGCCCGTCGCCCTGGCGAGAGCGCCGTCGAGGAGGTCGAACAACCCCGAGACGGCCAGCACAACCCCTCCGGCCAGCAGGTAGCCGACCAAAACCAGCCAAGCGGCACCGCCCGCCACGAGCAAACCTGCGAGAGTGACGGTGTTGGGCGAGACGCCGAGCCCTTTGAGCAGTTTGGCAGCGGGCTGCTCGAAGTAGCTGGAAATTACCTTTCGGGTAGTAGCCCTGTTCATCAGTGACAGTCTCAGCCCGTGACGACGACCTTCCGGTCCAGGAAGGTTTTATAGTAGTCCATGACCCGCTTGGCGATGCGGTCCCAGGTGAACTCCTGTGCACGCTGGAGGCCGTTGGCTCCTAGCCTGGCGCGCAGGTCAGGGTCCTTCAACAGGGTTGTGATGGCTTCGCCCAGCGAGGCTTCGTCCTTCGGCGGCACCAAAAACCCCTCGCGCTCATGGGACATGACGCTGCGGTAACCCTCTATGGAGGTGGCCACGATGGGTTTACCGGCTGCCATCGCTTCCAGCAAGACGATGCCGAAGCTCTCTCTGCCTGTGGCCGGGGAGCAGTAGATGTCCGCAGACTTGAAGTATCTGGCCTTGTCCTCGTTGGATACCGCACCCAACAGGGTGACGTCTTTGAGGTTCCGTTCGCTCATGATGCGGTAGGAGTCCTCGTCCGGCTTGCCTGGGCCCACCACCAGCAGGCGCAGGTTGGGCCACTCCCATTTGAGTTTGCTGTAGGCGCCGAGCAGATGCTTCAGCCCTTTGCGCTTTTCCAACCGTCCCACGAACAGGAGATTGATCATGCCGTCCTGAAGGTGGGGGAATGGCTCGGCGTTGGCGAACTCATGGGGGTTGATGCCATTGGGGATGATTTCGTACTGGGCAGGGTAGTGTTTGCTGATGAACTGCCGAGCGGGCTCTGACACAGCGATACGGCCGTGAATCTTCCGGAAATAGGGTACCCCCAGCCTCCTGACACCCAAGTAGTAGATACGGGTTCCCCGGAAGGTGTGGAACGTGGCGATGTTGACGCATTTGGAGACGTCTAGCGAACCGAGCGCGACGAAGCTGGCGAACGGCTCGTGGACGTGGAGGATGTCGAAAGCCTCCCGGGCCAAGAGGGCTTTGATGCGCGGGCGCAGCCAGACCGAGACCGAGATGCGGGCTGTGGAGCCGCTGGCGGGGAAGGGGATGGCCTTCCCCATCGGAATGAAATCCTCTTCGGTCACCTGTCTGGGGTCGGAACAAGGAGCGATCACTTTGACATAGTGGCCCCAGGCGCGGAACTGGGCGCCGAGCTGGGCGATGTGGTGGTTGACGCCGCCCGGCGAGGCGTAGTCGTAGGGGGAGACCAGGCCGATCCTCAACGGTCGGTCCAAGGGGCGCCTCTCATTCGGGCTTCAAGACTTGCCCGCGATGAAGTCCTCCACCATCTGCCTCGCTTCCGAGTCGGTGTACTGGACGGGCGGGGTTTTCATGAAGTATGCCGACGGGCCCAAGATCGGCCCACCGAGGCCGCGGTCTTTAGCGATCTTGCAACATCGGATGGCATCTATCACCACGCCCGCCGAGTTGGGGCTGTCCCACACCTCCAGCTTCACCTCGATATTCATAGGAGCGTCGCCGAAGCTCGATGCCTCCATGCGGATGTAGCACCACTTGCGGTCTTTCAACCACGGCACGTAGTCGCTGGGGCCGATGTGGACGTTCTCCGGTTCTATCGGATGAGTGAGCTGTGATGTTACCGAGCCGGTCTTCGAGATCTTCTTGGAGGTGAGGCGCTCTTTCTCCAGCATGTTCAGGAAGTCGGTGTTGCCGCCGAAGTTGAGCTGATAGGTCCTGTCTAGGCGCGCGCCGCGGTCCATTAGCAAGCGGGTGAGAACGCGATGGATGATGGTGGCCCCGACCTGGGACTTGATGTCGTCTCCGACGATGGGTGCGCCCCGCTCGCGGAAGCGGCGCTGCCAGTAGTCGCCGGCGCCACTGGCGATGAAGACGGGGATGCAGTTAACGAAGCCGCAGCCAGCCTGAAGGACCTGCTCGACGTACCATTTGGTGGCCTCTTCGGAGCCGACGGGCAGGTAGTTGACGACGACGTCCACCTCGCGCTCTTTGAGGATACGGGCCACGTCGTCGGTCGGCCCCTTCGCCTTCTTGACCACATCGGTAAGGTACTTGCCGATGCCGTCGTGGGTCATGCCGCGCTGGACGGTAACGCCCAAGTTCGGCACATCTTGGAACTTCAGCGTATTGTTGGGGGAGGCGTAGATGGCCTCGGACAGGTCGAGGCCAACCTTGTTCGCGTCAACGTCGAAGGCTGCGACGAACTTGATGTCAGAGATGCTGTGACCGCCCAAGACGGGGTGCATGAGGCCGGGGATAGAATCGCCTTCTTCGGCGTCGGCGTACTTGACCACACCCTGCACAAGGGATGAGGCGCAGTTGCCCACGCCAATGATAGCTACATTGATGTTACCCAAGACGTTCTCGTCCCTCCCTGCGAATCGCGTGGACAGCCTTTGCGCTGGCCACGCTGGGCGACGTGTCGCCGTCGGCCATCTTAGCACCCGCCGCAGCTTGGGACAAGTGCAAAACGGGTTGTGGAAACAGGCCCTTAGACCACTCCGTTTGTTCCCAGCCGCTGCACCTGCTCAGATGTGAAGCCCAGAAGTGTGGACAGCACCTGTTCTGTGTCTTCGCCAAGGAGTGGAGGGGGTGTAACGGCCACTTTGTGGGTGGAGACTTTGATGGGACAACCCAGCACCTGATAAGTGCCGCGTTTGGGGTCGTTTAGGTCAATGACCATCTCCCGCGCGCGGAGGTGAGGGTCGCTTAGGAGTTCGGTCGTGTCCTGCACCGCGCCACAGGGTATGCCCAACTCGGCCATCGTTGCCATGACCTCGCGCTTCGTCCTGGTAGCGGTCCAGGTCGAGATGAGCGTCTCTACGTCATTCAGGCGCTGGGAACGTGCCTCCGAGGTGGCGTAACGCTCGTCGCCGATGAGGTCAGCTCGTCCGACGACGGCGAGGATGCTGTCCCAAGCGTCGCCCGCGATGGTGATGGTGACGTAGTCGTCGGGGCCACCGGGTGCGCAGGGATAGACCAGCGACGGCCCGCCCCATACGCGGTTGCCTGTCCGCTTCACCGGATTGCCAGCGGGCAATGTCTCCACCATGCGCACACGCATGAGGTTCACGATGGCGTCCTGCATGGCAACCTCAACGTAGGCGCCCACGCCGGTCTTGTCGCGCTGTCGCAGGGCGGCCAGGAGGCCGATGGCGCAGTGGAGGCCCGTGCCGGAGTCGCCGACGCCCGGCGAGACCCACGTCGGCGGCCGGTCGGGGTAGCCGTTGGTGCTCATGGCGCCGCCCATGGCCTGCGCCACGTTCTCGTAGCTCTTGTATCCGGCGTAGGGGCCGTAGGAGCCAAAGCCCTTGATGGAGGCGAAGACAAGGTGTGGATGGCGCTTCCTTAGGCTCTCTTGCCCAAGGCCGAATGACTCCATCCGTCCAGGCCCGTAGTTCTCGACCACGGCGTCCGAGATGGATGCGAGCCTGTGGAATATCTCAACGCCTTCCGGCTTCTTCAGGTTCAGGCACAGGCTGCGTTTGTTGGCGTTGAAGACGAGGTAGTAGAAGCTGTCCATGTCCTTGCGGTGGGCCATCTCCACCCTGGTCCGGTCGCCCTTGCCCGGCTCCTCGATCTTGATGACGTCGGCACCGAGGAAGGCCAGGAGTTGCGTGGATGACGGGCCAGCCTGCACCTGGGTGAGGTCGAGGATGCGCACGCCTTCGAGTGGTCCACTCATGTCAACCTCCGCAAAACACAAGGGGCGGCCCGCTTCTGGGGCGCCGCCCCTTGCTGAAACGTTCCTATCGGCTAGGCTCCGGGCCCGCGCTCCATGGAGAAGGGCTGCCAGCGGCGCAGGTCGGTCTTGGGCAGGACCGCCGGGTTGACGCAGGTCCGGGGCCAGCGTCCGGTCAGCACCAGCGCGACCTCTTGGCCCACGCGGCGGCGGGTCTCGGGGGCCATCCTCGCCGAGGCCGACGCCACATGCGGCGTCAAGATGACGTTCTCCATACGCAGCAATGGGTTTTCAGAGTTGGGCGGCTCCGTCTCCAATACATCTAGCGCCGCGCCCGCGATCCACTTCTCTTCCAACGCGCGGACGAGGGCTTTCTCGTCCACCGTCGGCCCGCGGCCTGTGTTGACGAAGACCGCGGTGGGCTTCATGAGCCTGAAGTGTTCCTCGGTCAGCATGTGATACGTCTCGCCGGTGGATGGGGCGTGCATGGATACGAAGTCGGAGCGCTGCAGCAGTTCAGTCAGAGTACTGGTGGGCTCGACGCCATATGAGGTCATGGTCAACTCTTCGATGTAGGGGTCGAAGGCCAACATCCGCAGCCCGAACGGCGCGGCGCGCACCGCCGTGGCCCGGGCCACGTGGCCGAAGGAGACGAACCCCAGGGTCTGGCCGTAGAGTCTGGGGAAGCGGGAGAGGAGGGGCCGGCCCTCTTGCCACCGCCCATCGCGGCTCATCTTGTCCATGACGTTCAGACGCCGGAACCCGGCGAGCAGGAGCATCATCGTGTGGTCGCCGACCTCTTCGATGAAGGTGTCGGGGACGTTGGTAACAGGGATGTTGCGGGCGGTCGCGGCGGCCACGTCCACGCTGTCGGCACCGACGCTGCCCAAGGCGATGATGCGGCACTTCTGGAGGCTGTCTATGATTGTCTTGGTGATAGGACGTCCCCGGGCGATGACGGCGTCGGCATCCCGCGCCGCTCGGATGAACTCGTCCTCGGTCTTCGCGGGAACCTCCACGATGGCGGCGTCTACCGGCCCAAGAGACTCCATCTCCAGGTCGTAGGTCCCGCCGGCCAGGTCAAAGGTCACTCCCGCGGGTTTTTGCGTTACTACCTTGAATTTCGCCACACGCTCCTCCCAAAGGATTGAACAGATGTATTGAAGAATCGCCTAGATTCGGTTAGGCTGCCTAAGAATAAGCGAGCGGCATGGCAGTGTCCAGTCCTTCGCCATCAGGCTGAACAGCGATGAGTTCAAAAACAGCAATCATCCTTGCAGCGGGCAAAGGCACCCGCATGAAGTCACTCATCCCCAAGGTACTCCACCGCATCTGTGGCCGGGAGATGGTGGCGTTGGTGGTGGACTCGGCCTGCCAAGCGGGCTACAAAGACACCGTCGTCATCGTTCCGCCCGAAGGTGAGGCCATCCGTAAGCTATTCGGAGACACCGTTCGCTACGCTGTACAGCATCGCCAGAACGGAAGCGGCGATGCGCTACGGAGTGCCCGCTCTGCTGCATCTGAAGTCGAGGATGTCGCCGTCCTGAATGGTGATGTGCCTCTTATCTCACCCGAGACACTGAAGGAGATGGCGCGTGTTCACACGGCCCGCCGGGCGGCGGTGACCCTGCTGACGGCCAAACCACAAGACCCCCGAGGCCTCGGCCGCATCGCCAGAGATGCCGAGGGGAGGGTGATGGCCGTCGTCGAAGAAAGTGAGGCAGACGAGGCTACGCGGGCGTCCTCGGAGATAAACGCCGGTGTTTACCTGTTTCGTGCCTCTTGGCTTTGGCCCAACCTCGATGCGCTGAACCCGTCCGCCAAGGGAGAGGTCTACCTGACCGACCTCGTCGCGCGGGCGCATGAGCAGGGTGCCGTGATAGCCGAAGTTGTAGCGTCGCGGTCTGAGGATGCGATGGGCGTCAACGACCGTGTCCAGTTGGCCCATGCAGAGGCTGTCCTGCAAGCCCGGCTGCGAGAGAAGTGGATGCTGGCCGGAGTCACTATGCCCGACCCGGCCTCGGTATTCATCGAGGTCGGCGTTGTCATCGGCGAAGACACAGTCGTGCAGCCTAACAGCTACCTTCGCGGTACGACAACCATCGGGAGCGGATGTGAGGTTGGTCCCGGTTCTATCATCGTGGACAGCCGCGTCGGCGACGGGTGCAAGGTCGTCTCCTCTATGGTGGAAGGCGCGACGCTGGAGGAGGACGTGAGGGTGGGGCCCTTCAGCCATGTGCGCCATGAGAGCTATCTTGGCAAAGGGGTGCATCTCGGCAACTACGCCGAGGTGAAAGCAAGTCGCCTAGGGCGCGGTACGCGCGTACACCATTTCAGCTATCTCGGCGATGCTGAGGTCGGTGCGAACGTCAACGTCGGAGCCGGGACAATCACTTGTAACTTTGATGGCGAGAAGAAGAACAAGACGACCATCGGCGATGACGTATTCATCGGCTCCGACACGATGCTGGTCGCGCCGGTGACCCTCGGCCCCCGCTCCGCCACAGGTGCGGGATCTGTAGTGACGAGAGACGTCCCTCCCGACACTCTCGTGGTGGGTGTACCCGCCAAGCCACGTCCGAAGAAGGGCCCCTCCAAGACGTAGGCAAGCGCAACGGGGGCCGGCATCTGCCGGCCCCCGTTGCGCTTGCCTACGTCGGGAAATGACCTAGGATCTCATTTCTCCAGTACCACCACGAGCGGAGCTGTGGCCTCGGAACCCTTATCACCTGTGGCCTTCAGGGTGTATATCCCCGGGTCGAGGGTAACGAACTCTTCTATAGCGAGTGCGCCCGAGGCGTTGGCTGTCCCGGCCACGAGCACGCTGGGCCCGCCAATCACGCTGAGGGTGACGACCTCGTTAGCCTTGAAACCGGCGCCCCAGAACCTGGTCAGTTCACCCTGAACTGCTACCTCGGCCACAAGACTCGTTGATGGAGATGGCTGCGGCCTCGGTGTCGGAATGGCATCGATGCGCTCCTCGAGGAGCGCTTCGACGTCATCTGCGGTGAGAGCGGGTTCGGGACTGGTTTCGACAATCATCACGGGGACGCTGGCTTCGCTCCCTTCGCCACCTACCGCCAGCAAGGAGTACACCTCGCCCTTGGTGACCCGCGCCTGGGTCCGGGCGTCGCCGCCGATCTTGGAGAACTCGACGCGGAAGGCGCCGGACGCGTTGGCCGTCGTGTCGCCGATGGTCGTCATCAGCGGCTCGTCTATCTCTAAGAAGACGCTGACTGGCTCACCCGGCACGAAACCAGAGCCCCATATCTCCAGCGGCTCCTCGAGGGTAAGTTGGTCTTTGTTGACCACGATGTGGGCCTGTGGGGCAGGGGCGTCCTTGCCCGCTGGACCCTCAGGACCGGGAACGCCTGGAGCACCGGGGGAACCAGGGCTCCCGGGAGGACCGGCATTCCCCGGGTCGCCCTTCGCCCCGGCAGGGCCGCGCTCGCCCGGGAGGCCCTGAAGCCCTTGTGGGCCGGGCTCGCCCTGTTGCCCGGAGCAGGCGGCCGCTAGCGCAACCAGGACGATTGCGGTCAAGGTTAGGAAACTACCTCTTATCGCTCTCGAAAGAAGGGAAGTCTTCATCGGTTTCCCCCACGCCCATGTTAGCCGCGCGGCACCGTCTGGGCCACGTGCAGTCCCGGAGACTCTGGTAAGGTCTGAGAAGCCAGTTTATCTCTTTCTAAGATTTCGTCAAAGACAAGATTGGACATTAATCAAGCAGATTCACCGAGCCAGGGCTCAGATTGTCCTCCCCTAAGGCCCCCTGTTATAGTGGACAAGTTGCCCCCGTAGCTCAGAGGATAGAGCACTGGCCTCCGGAGCCAGAGGCGCGGGTTCGAGTCCCGCCGGGGGTACTTCGCAGCAGTTCCCCTCGAATGACGGATTCCGGTTCGACGCGCTAAGATGGGTTGGGGAGCCTACGCAGGCATTTCCCAAACATGCCCCTGTAGCTCAGTTGGACAGAGCGTCAGTTTCCTAAACTGAATGCCCCGGTTCGAGTCCGGGCAGGGGTACTTTCCCTCTCAAAGGATAGAGGCCCGCAGATCCGTCTGCGGGCCTCTGGTCTTGCGTGGGCCGTGGGTTTGGTGGCGGGCCTAATACTTGGAGACGTTGATTTCGACTATCTTGCCGGTGACCAGGTACACCACTCGCTCGGCGATATTGGTGGCACGGTCGGCGATGCGCTCCAGATCGTGGGCCACCCACAGCAGGAACGTCGCCCGCTTGACCGTTTTGGGGTCCTCAATCATGAAGATGAGGAGTTCGCGATAGACCTGCTCGTAGAGAGCGTCCACCTCGTCGTCGGCCCGGCAGACCTCGTTCGCCGCCACCACATCGCGGTTCACGAATGCATCCAGGCTGCGGCGCAGCATCGAGGAGGCCAGTTCGCCCATCCGGGGGACGTCTATTAGCCGCTTCAGCGGTGGCTCTTCGCCCATGCGCACGCTGATCCTGGCGATGCCTTCGGCGTAATCGCCCATGCGCTCTAACTCCACGGCCATGTGGAGGATGGAGACGAGCGTGCGCAGGTCTCTGGCCAACGGCTGCTGGGTGGCGATGAGGTCTATGCACTTTTCTTCTATCTGGAACCGCTTGTGGTCTATAAGGCTATCTTCTTCCAATACCTGCTGCGAGGCATCTAAGTCGCGCCGCTTCAAAGCATCCAGCGCTTTGGCGATGGCCTTCTCTACCATGCTGCCCAGGAGCAGCAGGTCGTCTTGAAGGAGCCTGAGGTCTCGATCGAAGTCTATTCTTGGCATGTTTGCAGCCTCAGAGACTAGCTGAATCGGCCGGTGATGTAGGCCTCTGTGCGCTCGTGCTTGGGGTTGGTGAATATCCTCTCGGTCACGTCCATCTCCACGAGGTAGCCAGCCCTGTCCTCTGCAACCATGAGGAAGGCGGTCTCGCGGGAGACCCTTGCGGCTTGCTGCATGTTGTGGGTGACGATGATGATAGTGTACCGCTGCGAGAGCTGGCGGATAAGGTCTTCAATGGCCAATGTTGCGATGGGATCGAGGGCGGAGGCTGGTTCGTCCATGAGTACGACCTCCGGCTCTACAGCCAGGGCTCGGGCGATGCACAGCCGCTGCTGCTGCCCGCCGGAGAGGGCCATGGCGCTCTTATGCAGGCGGTCCTTGACCTCCTCCCATAGTGCTGCCTGCCTCAAGGAGCGCTCCACCGCCTCCTCCATGTTTCCCTTGAACCCATTGACTCGAAGGCCGAAGGCGACGTTTTCGAAGATCGACTTCGGGAAGGGATTGGGCTTTTGAAAGACCATCCCAATACGCGAACGGATCTCCGTCGCGTCTGTGCTCGGGGCATAGAGGTCCACATCGTTGAACAGTAGCTGGCCTTCGACACGGGTTGTGGGGATGAGGTCGTTCATCCGGTTGAAGCATCGTATGAAGGTGCTTTTCCCGCAGCCGGATGGCCCGATTAGTGCTAGGACGGTGTGGCGCTTGACATCCATGGAAATATCTTTCAACGCCCGGAAGGACCCGTACCAGACGTTCAGGTCCCGCACCTTCAGCACGACTTCGTTTTCGGTAGTCATCACTCTTCTGACCTCTTCTGGTACTTGTTGCGCAAGACGATGGCGATTGCGTTCATGGACAGGAGGATTACGAGGAGGACAAGGATGCCAGCTGCGGCAAGCCCACGGAACTCATCCTGAGGGCGGGAGACCCAGTTGAATATTTGGATGGGAAGAACGGTGAAGCGGTCCAGCGGATCCGTGGGGATGAAAGTGAGATAGACCAGGGCGCTGATGGCGATGACAGGCGCAGCCTCGCCAATGGCGCGGGACATGGCGAGTATCGTTCCCGTGAGGATACCTGGAAGCGAAGAAGGCAGCACAACTCTTCGGACGACCTGCCACTGGTCGGCCCCCAGAGCGTAGGCCGCCTGCCGGTAGGCGTTCGGCACGGCGCGGATGGCCTCTCTGGAGGTCATTATCACGATAGGTAGTACCAGGAGGGTCAGGGTCAAGGCTCCGGCCAGCACGCTGCGGCCCATGGCCATCCACTGGACGAACAGCGCTAGTCCCAGGAGGCCATACACGATAGACGGGACACCCGCCAGGTTGGAGATGTTGATCTCGACGATGGTGGAGAACCAGTTCTTGCGAGAATACTCCTCCAGATAGATAGCGGCGCCCACGCCGATGGGGACCGTGAAGAGGGCGACCAGTCCCATCACCCACAACGTGCCGAAAAGTGCAGACTTAAGCCCTGCTTCTTCGGCGTGGCGGGATGGGTAGCTGGAAAAGAAGTGTCCGTTGAGCCAAGGCGAGCCCTCGACGATGACCTGTGCGAGGAGCACTAAGAGGCCCAAGATGCCGATGAGTACTGCAGCCAGGAACAGGAAATAAGAAACGGTCCCGATGCTCTTGCGGTACGTGAGACGATGGTTGAGTTGGGTCGTTGAGGCCCTCATTAGTACTGTTGCCTCCAACGCCGGACAATCCAGAAGCCGAGGATACTCAAAGCCAGGGTCATGAGGAACAACAGAATGCCGACGGCAAAGATGGTGTTGTATTCCAGAGAGCCGTGTGGCGCTTCACCGAGGCTGAGTTGGACGATGTACGAGGTCATGGCCTGGATACTTTCGAGAGGGTTCGCGGTCAGCCGCGGCGTGGCGCCGGCGGCCAAAGTCACAAGCATCGTTTCGCCGACGGCCCTGGAGATACCCAGGATGAAGGAAGCGACGATGCCGGATAGGGCCGCGGGCACAACGACCTTCAAGGACACTTCCAGGCGGGTGGCCCCAAGGGCGTATGCGGCTTCGCGCAGCGAGCGGGGCACGGCTATCATCGCGTCCTCGCTCAGCGACGAGACCAAGGGGATAATCATGATACCCATCACGATGCCGGCGCTCAGGGCATTGAAGACCACTAGGTCAGGGATGACCTTTTGAAGTTGAGGCGTCACGAAGGTGAGGGCGAAGTAGCCATAGACCACGGTCGGGACGCCGGCCAGGATCTCCAGAACGGGTTTGACGATGCGGCGCATCTTGTCCGGCGCGTACTCGGCCAAAAAGATGGATGTGGCAAGTCCCACGGGCAGGGCTACCGCCGCTGCGATAGCCGAGACAAGGAGCGTACCGGACACCAGTGGGAGCACTCCGTAGGACTCGGGCTTCAGGATGGGGGACCAGCGGGTGCCGGTGATGAACTCCCAGACGGAGACTTCGAAGAAGAAGCTCCAGGCCTGGGAGACTAGGCTGATCATGATGCCAACCGTGGTCAGAACGGAAACCAATGCGCACAGGAAGAACAGCCACTTGATAATTTTGCCCTGCAGGACGCTAGGGCGTTTGCGGCGGAACTGTCCCGCCACGCCAGACTCGGGTGGGCCTGTGGCGGCGTCCATTGATTCGCGGATGGAAGCGTCCATTACCTATGCAAATGCAAACGGCTAGCGTAAGAGGGAGAGATTGTCGGCGTACTCCTGGTCCGTAAGGGGGATGTAGCCCACCTCCTCGACCAACTCCTTGCCGCTCTCCATGAAAAACTGAATGAACGCCTTGACCTCTGGACGCTCCAAACTTTGTTTCTTGGCATAGATGAAGATAGGACGGGACAGTGGGGCGTACCCGCCGCTGCGGATTTTGGTTTCGCTAGGCAGCACACATCCGGAGCCGCCATCCACGGCGACAGCCTTCAGCTTCCCGGGGTTCTCGACGTAGTAAGCATAACCGAAGTAGCCAAGGGCATCCTTATCGCCCCCGATGCCTTGGACAAGAACGTTGTCATCCTCTGACGCAGTGTAATCAGCACGGCTTGACCTTGCGGTCCCGACGATGACCTCAGTGAAGTAATCGAAGGTGCCGGAGTCAGTCCCAGGTCCGTATAGGCGCAAGCGTTGATCCGGAAAGTCCGGCCGGACCTCCTTCCAGTTGTTGATGGTGCTGTCGGGGGACCAGATAGCCTTGAGCTCGGCGACCGTGAGGCAGTCCACGAAGTCGTTGGAGGGGTTGACCGCGACCGACAATCCGTCAATGGCAATCTTGAATTCGACGAATCCGACGCCGTTCTTGGCCGCGTCGTCGGCTTCGGCCTGCTTGATAGGCCTGGAGGCATCGGAGATGTCGGTCTCTCCAGCGGCGAACCGCTTGAAGCCGCCGCCGGTGCCAGAGACGCCAACGTTCACCTGGACGTTCGGGTAAGTTTTGCGGAACTCTTCGGCGATGGCCTCAGTGATGGGGAAGACGGTGCTGGAGCCGTCTATCTCGATAGTGCCACTGAGAGAGGAGGCTTGGTCGGTCGGAGCGGCCGTTGTTGGGGTAGAGGTTCTCTCTCCAACGCTGGAGCTTCCCCCGCAGGCAGCTGCGACAAGAGTGCAAAGCAAGACGAGCCACGTGGCCTGTCCGAGAGTGTGAAAACCAGCCTTAGCCTGGCTATGCCCACTCATGCTTCTGGAACCCCACCAGCCCTGTTGCACCAATAACTCCACTGTAGAGGCTGAGGCTTTAAGTTGGTTAAACGGACTGTTAACACTCTGTTAACAGATGATTAACGCGTGGTCGTGGTGGCTCGACGTGTCGCATGACACCAGCCTGTACTAGGCCACCGGAACCGTGAATGCGACCGTAGTACCAGCACCCAAGCGGCTATCTATACTTACATTACCGCCATGCACCTGCACCGTGTGCTTGACGATAGCTAGACCCAGGCCTGTGCCGCCGTCCCTGCGAGAACGGTCAGCCTTGTAGAAGCGTTCGAAGATGTGAGGAAGATCCTGGGGCGCAATGCCGGCGCCGGTATCCCTGACGCTGAACCTGACGAGCTTGCCCTGGCTCTGCGTCGATAGGGTGATGCGTCCTCCTTTGGGTGTGTATTTCAATGCATTGTCCATCAGGTTAAACATGGCCTGGACAAGTTTTTGCTCGTCGCCCAGTACAGGGGGCATATCCTGAGGGACAACTGACTCCAGAGTGACTCCTGCGGCTTTAGCTCGCTCCTGAACACGGGAGAGTATCTCATCCACCAGGTCCTTTGGATCCAGTGCCAATTGTTGAAGGCGGAATTGGCCGCTCTCCAGGCGGGAGAGTTCAAGGAGGTCACTTACCAGGGCAGCCATGCGGTCCACCTCCCGGCGCACACGGCTGAGGTAGTCGCTGGCGATGGCCGGATCTGCGAGAGCGCCGCCTTCAAGCGTTTCCACTATCGCCTTGATGGAGGCCAGGGGGCTGCGGAGCTCGTGCGAGGCGTTGGTGACGAACTCCTTGCGCGTCTCTTCCAGGCGGCGGGTTTCGGTGCGGTCGTGAAGGGTCAGAAGGACTCCTTGAGTGCTTCCTTGGGCCAACGGTGTCGCCACAGCGCTCACGACACGCCGGCCACGCAGAAGTGCAACCTCATCTTGGGTGGCGGCCATACGCGCTTGCGCAGTAGAGACAAGCCGCTGCAGGTCGTGGTCTCTTACCGTCTGGGCGAACCGCGAGCCGACAGCTTCTGCCCTCACGCCCAGGAGTTCGGAAGCCGACGCGTTAATCAGTACAACCACACCCTCAGAGTCTACAACCAAGACGCCGTCCACCATCGTGTCGAGGACCACCTTAAGTCGGCCGCTTTCGCTGTCGAGGTCGCGGACGACATCGCGGATCCTCGTCGCCATCTTGTTGAAAGCCTCTGCCATGTCGCGGGTCTCATCGGTGCCGGATGCAGTGACCCGGTGCTCAAGGTCGCCGTCTGCGAGGCGGCGGGCGCCACTGGTGACGGAGCGGACAGACCGGGATGTCCTGTGCGCGATGTAGTAGCCGAGAGCAACGGAGAGGAGGGCCACCGCGCCAGCTGAGATGCCGATGGTAGTGACGATGCGGTTGACGTTGCCCTGGACTTCGGACGTGGGCGCGGCTATGCGTACGGCTCCTCGGGTTTCGTTGCCGATGACGATCGCCGCCGCCGCATAACGCACCTCGTCGTTACCCTCCGAGTCCCGCCGGACATCTGAACCCCTGCCGGCGTTGATGGCATCCCTGATTTCAGGTCGGGCGAGGAGGGCTTCGGCCACGAGGGGCCCTTCGCTGGAGTCTGCCAACACCTTGCCTGCAGCATCTACCACGGTGACTTGGGCTTGGGAGGCGATGCTCAGCCGTTCTGCGAGCGCATCAAGGTCCGCGGCATAGGCCGGGTCAGTGAAATGGTCGTCCACCGCGTCCACCGCCAGTGCCGCCTCTTGAGCAAGGCGGGCATCGAGGTCCCGGACATAGCTGCTCCTTATGAATGTGACCAGGTAGAGGCTCACCGCTCCCATCGTGGCGAAGATAAGGACGGTGTAGGCGATGGCGATGCGCCACTGGAGAGACTTGGGAAACCTCACCCCTCGAACCGGTACCCGACTCCGCGGACGGTCGCAATGCGCCTGGGAGTAGCGGGATCGGTTTCGATTTTCTCTCTCAGCCAGCGTATATGCACGTCCACGGTCCGACTGTCTCCGATGTAGTCGTGGCCCCAGAGCCGCTCAAGGACATGGTCTCTGGTGAGCACACGACCCTTGTTCGACATGAGAAGAGCCAGGAGTTGGAACTCGCGGGGCTTCAGTTCAAGGGGCAGGCCTCCGAGCCGGACGACGTGACTAGCGGTGTCCACCTCAAGATCGCCGGACATCACGATTTCACGCTCCGCACCATCGGTGCGCTTTTGGGCAGTCCGCGCGCGGCGGAGGAGCGCCCGTACCCGGGCCATGAGTTCCCGCATGCTGAAAGGCTTGGAAACATAATCGTCCGCGCCCACCTCTAGCCCCACGACACGGTCCACATCTTGGGTCTTGGCCGTCAGCATCAAAACAGGCACGTCCGACTGCTTGCGCAACATCCGGCATACCTCGAGGCCGTCGAGCTTGGGAAGCATGATATCCAGGATGACTAGATCAGGCTCTGCAGCGCGTGCGAACTCCCATCCCTGCTGGCCGTCGGAAGCGGTGAGCACGGTGTAGCCCTCCCGCCCGAGGTTGTATTTCACCGCCTCGAGGAGGTTGACCTCATCTTCGACTACCAGGACCTTCGTCGTGGCCAACCACCCCTCCCGTGGACCGCTACCGGCACTTCACTCGTAGCGCAGGGCCGTCGCGGGCGAGATTCGAGACGCCTGTTGTGCTGGAAAAACGGTCGTAACCAGCGAGAACAGATACGCCCCCACGCCGATTAGTGCGAGCTTGAGCCAGGGGATCACCAGCTGCGCGTTCGGCTCATCAGTGCGGATATCAGCCATCACATTCACAGAAACCAGTAGGCCGAGGCCCAGCCCAAGGCCGATGCCCATCAGACCGATGAACGAAGACTCGGCGAGGAACGTCCACCGGATCATGCCACGGGAGAACCCGACGGCCCGAAGCACACCTATCTCATGCCGGCGCTCCACCACGGAGCGGGCGCTGATGACGCCCAGTGCCACGATGCCCACGACAAGCCCCAAAAGCATGAAGGCGATAAGCAGGTTGAAGATGCCGCGCTGTGCGGATTGGACCTGGTCGATGGTCTCCGCGATATCTATCGTCTCTACGCTGTGTTGGAAGAAGGCGGCCTTGATGCGCTTTTTGGCATCGGAAGTCCCTGGCGAAACGTTGAAAAAAACCTGCGTTGGATCCACTTCGCGGTCCAGTTCCGCATCGAAGAGGCGGGTGGAGGCATAGAGTCCGTTGGGCAGGACGCCCTGAGAGGCAAATTCATCCAATACTCCCACCACCGTCAAGGTAAAGGTCTCACCGCTCTTCAAGTCCTTGGCAGCGACTTCGACCGGCTCCATCGTCTTGTTCTCGAGAAAGAGGCCCTCCACGTCAAGCCGAAGCCGTTCGCTCTGGGGTTCGAAGCCAAAGTTATTCCGGGCCGGGAGCATGAACGCGTTGACGACCGCCAGCCCTGGCTTATCCCGAAGGTCGGGCCAGAGTCTTTCGGCGTCCACCTTGCCGTCGGCCATGGTGTACTCCGACGTAGCGAGGGTGAAACCGAAGTCGTTCGAGGCTAAGAAATCATCGTCCACACCGGTGATGGTGACACCTTTGAAATCGTCGGGGTTAACAGCAGTTAGCGCCCCCTCGGATTGGAAGACGCTCCTAAACGTACCGACTGAGGGTCTGCCGTCCACACGGGCCACGAACCCTAGGTCGGGGTTTGCCTCCACCGTGGCGGACAGGTCTTGGATGGGGTTGAGGTCGTTCTCGACGAATCCGACGACCTGGTAGCCGCCTCCGAGCCGCGCCTGGTCGTCGAAAAGCTTGGCGAAACCCTCGATGAGGACGGCCATGACAGTGACGGAGAGGACGACCACCGCGAACATGATCATGGAGAGGCCGGTCCTGAAGCCGAACCGCAGGGGATAGGCCACCGCCGAGCGGACGACAGGCGTCAAACGCTTGAAGCGCCCGATAGTGCCGACCATCACGCCCAAAGTGATACGCGAGTTGTTGATGATAACTAAGACTGCTCCGATGACGACGAGGAAGCTCGAGATGAAGAAGATGGAGAAGTCCTGGTTCCAGTCTTCCTTGATGCGGTTGTAGATACTGGGAGGGAGCAGCCAATAGACCATGAGCAAGACGCCCACGATGGTCAGCACCCACCGTTGCAAGACCCCGAACCACCGCAAGACCATGCCTAGGCCCATGAGAACCAGGGATACGCCGAGTCCAAAGAGGGTGGACTGGGCCGAGTTGTAGCCGGAGATAAGAATGACAAGGCCCAAGAGGGTGAGGATGCTGCCGAAAATAAGAGTGCGCCTTCCAGCCTTGACCGGCTGGACGTCGGGGATGCCGCGGATGGCCTTGACGATATTCAGTTTGCTGGTGCGCCAGGAGGCTAAGCCCACCGTGACCAACGTCAGGATGCTGCCAGCCAAGAAGGCGACCAGCACGCTGCTCGCCTCGATGTGGGCCGTCAGGGTAAAATCGTCGGCATCCGGTAGGTCTGTGAAAAGCGCGGCCGACACTTTTACGAGAAGCACGCCCAACCCCATGCCGATGACGGCGCCGATTACGGCTGAGCCTAGGCCGTAGATGGCCCCTTCGGCCATGAACATCTGCACCAGATGACGCCGCTGCATGCCGACGGCCCGTGCCATCCCCATCTCGCTCTTCCGTTCCGCAGCCAGCATGGAGAAGATGAGGAAGATGAGGAGCAGCCCAACGCCGATGGAGAAGAGGCCGAAGGTGGTGAAGAAGGAAACGAACAGCGATCCGGCCTCATTGGCGTCGTCCACTACCGTCTGCTTGAGCGGGAACAATTCCAAGCCGGAATCTTTGATGGCTGGAATCTTGCCGTACCGGTCAACCAGCTTTTGTGACAGTTCCACACCTGCCAGGGCATCCCCACGGTTGGAAATGAGGATTGAAGAGAGCTGCCCCTGCTTCCCTAAGGCTTCTTGGACCCTGACAAGGGGCATCATGATGACGAGTTCCGTCCCCTGCCGCTTGAAGTACCAGCCGTCGGCGACCTCTCTGACGGTCACCCCCGTCAGGCCGCCGGGGCCGAGCGCGACCTGAATCACGTCCCCGGGCCTGGCGCCGATGGCATCCGCGCCGTCTTTGTCGAGATAGACCTCGTTCGGGCCGAGACTGCCGAGGTCCACTGGCGCTCCCTGGCTGTCTGTCAGGGCTTCGAGCCACGGCGCCCGCTGTGGGTCGACACCGGTCAGCAGCGAGTTGACCTCGAAGAGGTTGGTCTGCGGGTTGATGACCGCCACCTGCTGCACCAAGGCCGGAACCACAGCGTCTATGTCTGGGTCGGCATCCAAGGTCGGCGCGATGGCGTTGAAGACGGCCTCAGGGAAGTCCTCTGGGACGGCCTTGCCCTCCCAGACGTCCGACTCGTCGTCTATGCGGATCGTCTCGTCCAGCGAACGCAGCGATTCAGTCGCGACCTTCTTGATGGAGAAAGTGAGTGAGTCGCCTGTAGTGAAGGTGATGGAGATGATGGCGGTGGCGAGCATGAGACCGAAGACGATGAGGCCCGTGCGCGCCGGCCGTCTGGAGGCGTTGCGGGCGGCCATCTTCACCAGAATGAAGTCCCTGGCAGCGATAAGCAGTAAGAAGAAGGCGACGAACGCGAAGATCACCAGCAGGGCGATGGTGATGGTGCTTATGGGGACACCGAAAAGCTCGTCCACGGCTAGTGTGCCTTGCGGCCTGCGCCGTTTCGGCCGTCGTTCACGATCAGCCCATCCTGCATCCTCACGACACGGTGGGCACGGGCGGCCACGACGTCTGCATGGGTGACGATGATGAACGTCTGGCGGTTCTTTTTGTTCAGCGAGACCAACAGGTCAATGATTTCCGCGGAGTTCTCGCTGTCCAGGTTCCCCGTCGGCTCGTCACCCCATACGATCTCAGGTTCGTTGACGAGGGCGCGTGCGATGGTGACCCGCTGCTGCTGGCCGCCGGAAAGCTCCGAAGGGTAGTGATGCTCGCGTTCGGTGAGGCCGACGAGGCCCAGGGCAGTCATCGCCTTTTCCCGTGCCGTCCGGGGGGTCGTGCCACCGACAAGGAGGGGAAGCTCAACGTTCTCCCGCGCCGTGAGCACCGGCAGGAGGTTGTAGGACTGGAAGATGTAGCCCATCTTCGTGGCACGGTAGCGCGTTTTCTGGTCGTCCGACATCTTGGCTAGCTCGCTGCCAGAGATGCTGATGGAACCCGCGTCAATCTCGTCGAGGCCTGAGAGGCAGTTGAGTAGAGTGGTCTTACCACAACCGCTGGGTCCCATCACGGCCACCATCTCGCCCTTCTCTACGGAAAGGCTGATGCCGCGAAGGGCCTCTACCCTCACCTTGCCTGAGTAATATGTCTTGACCACGTCGTTCGCCACGATGATGGGCGCTTCGGACGCCATGCGTTAAGAGCCTCCAAACCTGTCAGGAAAGTCCCATCCCTAGGGCATACAGAAAAGATGGGCGAGCTTGCGGATAATTTTATCAGACCTTGCTTAGCATCTCTATAGAATCATATAGGCAGTCCGGGCTTTAACCCGTCGTCCAACTCCACATCCAGCGCCTTGATGCACCTGGCGACCATCGAGTAGTAGCCGATGGTCACGACCAGATCCACCGTAAGGCGAGTTCCTAAGAGATGGTGCACAGCCTGGAACGTTCTATCGGACACAACGCCGGTGCGCACCAACTCCCTAGCGGCCTGGACGAACACGCCCTCTTTGGCTGGGAGGCCCATCGGCGCCTTGCCGCTCCGGATGGCCTCGATGACTTCCTCCCGCACGCCGGCCTTCCTGGCCACCGGCTCATGCTGCGACCATTCGTACTGGTTGTTCATCTCGCGGGCGACGCTGAGGATTGCGGTCTCGCGGATGACCGCATCGAGCGGGCACTTATAGCGCAGGTACTCGCCGACCCCAGCGACCGCCTCGGCGGCCTCCGGGCTGTTCATCAGAGCCTGGAACACGCGGGGCACGGAGCCCCGTGTGGAGGCGATGCGGTCGTAGATGTGCTTCTTGTCGGCTGGCAGGTCTATCCGGGCTGCATAAGGCACTCTAGCCATGCTACTTGTCTCCCTTTGTTGCGATTCACGGGAACTAGACTCTCATAGCCCTTCGCGGAGTCGCACCTCGGCGCTGGCTTCTTCAGTGATGAGCTCCAAGTCCGGGCTTATCTGGGACGGGTAGGGTGTGGGCAATCTTAGTGCCTTGTGCGGTTCGGGCAGGGCTGCAAACTCCCGCCGACAATTCTCCCTCACCGCGTTCAGGCTTGGGTCGGGTCGGAGGCGTTTCCCAGCCTTCATGACCAGTTCCAGCAGTGGTCTTGCATCTGGCGCCGGCGAACTGCTCGCATTGGTGATGGTATCCCCTAGGAACATACCGTCTTCGGCCTTGCGGCGGTACACCTGCTTGGGGCCGGGCAGCGTGGCCTTGCCTGGGCTGAGCTTGAGCACCGGACGGCTGTCGTACTCGACGAGCTTGTAGGCGCAGTCCGTCCAGGGCGCGTCGGCCGATACCCCCACTTTGGTGCCGACCCCGAAACCGTCTATCGGCGCGCCGGCAGATACCAGTCCTTCCAAGGAGAACTCGTCAAGGCCACCGCTGGCGAAGACCTGCACAGTCCTAAGTCCAGCCTCGTCTAGGACGCGACGGGCAAGCCGTGAAAGCTCCAACAGATCGCCGCTGTCCAGACGCACAGCCCGCAATGTGTAGCCGCGCTGGGCCATCTCGAGCCCGACCCGAATGGCATTCCTGACTCCCTGCTCAGTCGAGTAGGTGTCCACCAGCAGGGTCGTCCCGTTTGAGAACGTCTTGGCGTAAGCGCGGAACGAGTCAACCTCCTGCTCGAAGCTGGTTACGAACGAGTGGGCCATAGTGCCGTAGAGCGGGATGCCGTAGGTCAGGCCGGCCTGGACATTGCTAGTGCCGGCGAAGCCTGCGATGTAGCTCACGCGAGCGAACTTATTGGCTGCATCGGTGCCGTGGATGCGGCGCGCGCCGAAGTCCACCACGTACTTATCGCGGGCGGCGAACACACAGCGTGCGGCCTTGGTAGCCAGCATGGTCTGCAGGTTGATTTGGTTGAGGATATACGTCTCGGCGAACTGCCCCTGGATGATGGGCGCCGTGACTTCGATGACCGGAGCATCGTGGGCGCAGATAGTGCCCTCAGCCAACGCCCGCACATCGCCCTCGAACCGCACCTGGCTCAGGAACCGCAAGAAAGCCTTGTCGAAGATGCCCAACCCGTCCAGGAGGCCGATGTCATCTTGGGTGAACTGAAGGCCCTCCAGGTAGGTAAGGACATCCTGCAGTCCGGCGGCGACATAGTACCCGCGGTCCTTCGGGTAGCCGCGAAACGTCATGCTGAAGGTGGCTGTGGCAGTATGCCCGCTGCGCCAGTAAGCCTGGGCCATCGTGAGTTGATAAAGGTCCGTGAAGGTGGTCAGGGAGGGCTTCGGCAGATGACTGGAATTTGGCTGCATGGCTCTCAAACGCGGTGAGATACGCCGACGTACCTCTGATTCATCCGGGGCGGATGGTATCAAATGCCCCAGTCGTTGCCTAGAAGAAAGCATGTGCGCACGGTTTTTGTCGAGTCACCATCACAGCCCTGTTATCGTTATACTTTCAAGAAGACCCGATGGGAAGCTGAGGATGACTGAGTCAGTAACGAGCATCGAATCCCCGGAAAAGGTACTGCTGTGTCCGACCTGCAGCACGTCTAACCCGCTTGGTACAAAGCGCTGCAGCGACTGTCGGCGCCACCTAGAGTCGGTTGAACCGGTCACGATGGATGTGGTACGTGAAGTCGCCCTTGGTTTTCGGGCTCGGAAGAAGCGGCGGCGGCTGGTGCTCGTTGGAGTAGTGCTGGCCTTGATGGCAGCCCTTGCCGGGTGGCTGACGCTTGATAACATCGGAACCATTCGGTTTATCTCGCCTCCCAAGTCATCTGCCAGTGCCATCCCGATTGACAACAGCGAGTGGCCGATGTATCTCCGCAACCCTGAGCACGGGGCCTATGTCGCCGGTGACCGCTTCGTTCCCGTGGGCATCGTGAAATGGGTCTTTGACACCTCCGCCCCCATCGAGTCCTCGCCGGCAGTGGCGGGTGGCCGTGTTTACCTCGGGACGGGCGACCGGGGAATCGTGGCGCTGGACGCTGAATCGGGCGAACTCATCTGGCAGTACACCACAGCCAACCGGGTGAGCGTGTCGGTGGCCGTGGCCGGGGACCAGGTCTTCTCCGCGCTGCGCGACGGACGGATCGTGGCGCTGAATAAGGATACCGGCGCCCTCGTATGGGAGTTGCAGACCACCTACACCCTCTTCTCCTCGCCCGCCATCCTCGACGGTGAGGTAATCATCGGCTCAGGAGACCGCAAGGTCCACGTACTGGATGTTGTGACGGGTAAAGAGCGCTGGAGCTACCCGGTAGGTGACGCCATCGTATCCAGCCCGGCGACGAATGGCCGTGTCATCGCAGTGGTCGCTGCGGATAGGCGCGTCCACGTTGTTGACATGATTACAGGAAAGAGGCGGTTCGACTACCGGACGAACTACGCCGGTGGGTCCGCGACCATCAGCGGCGAGTGGGTGTTTGTGGCAGACGACAGGGGGCTGCTGAGGGCCTTGGACTGGGGGGAGCGCGAGTTGCCGCTGGAACGGGCCTTCGCCAAGCTCAGGTTCCAAGGCTGGTGGTATGGCTTCAACAGCCTGCCTAACCAGAAGGGGTTCGTTTGGGGGTTCCAGGAACCGACCCAGCAGGCGTTGTCCACGCCGGTGGCCGACGATGAGCGCGTCTATACCGGCGCCCTGTCGGGAACGTTCTTCGCCCTGGACAAAGAAACCGGCGAGCAGATTTGGGAGTTCAAGGCCAGAGATAGCGTCGTCATCGCGCCCATCGTGATCGGCGATGTGGTGTACTTCGGCGATATCGAGGGTTGGCTCTATGTGGTGGATGCCAAGACGGGCGAACTCGTGTGGGAGTTCCCGACGGGCGGCCAGATTACCGCTTCCCCAGCAGTGGCCGGCGACGTGTTGTATCTCGCGTCCGGCGACGGCAAGCTGTACGCCATCGAATAGCTTCTAACCTGGCAGCAGCCCCCTGCCTCAACTCAGGTACACGGTCACCCCTGCGTGAGGGAATACGAGTTCGACCTGCGCGCGCCGCTCGCGCTGAAGCGTGCGTGTGTACTCTATGAAGCTGGGGTCGGAGGGCGGTAGCTTGTGAGGACAGGGCTGGCGGCGTTCCTCTTGCGGGCACAGGTGCATGTCGGCCCGTTCGTCCCAAAACCCTACCAGCTTCATAGGGTAGAACAACGTCTCCGCCACCGACCTTAGGTCGGCGATGATTTCGGTCGGTCGGGACCCACCCTCAGTAGTGATATTGACCGTAACTCTGTCCACCTAAACCGCCGTTACCGTGGGAAGTGGTCCCATCCACCCTTGGCGAGGGATACCGGCCGTCCTTTGGCGTCAAGTACCTCCACTCCGGGTGGACCAGAGACGATTTCGCCGATGACGGTCGCAGACGTTGGTAGGTTGGCGCAGGCCCGCTCCATGATACGTGGCGGCGCCGTGAAGAGGAGTTCGTAGTCTTCGCCGCCCCCAAGAGCTAGGGATAGCCATTCCTTGGGAAACGCTTGCTTAAGAAACCCGTCTGCGGGTACGCGGTTGGCATACAAGACCGCTGACACGCCGCTCATCACGCAGACCTTGCCGAGGTCATCCGCAAGGCCGTCGCTCAAGTCGATAGCGCACCTCACGCCGTGCTCTGCCAAGAGCTTGCCTTCCGCTATCCTTGCCATAGGCCGGCTGTGCGCCGCAGCCAGATGGCCCTTAGTTTCCGGATCGAGAGTGAGCTCAACTGAAAGGGTGCGGAGACCGCCGGCCGAGCAGCCGACATGGCCTGTGACGGCTACCTGGTCGCCCGCCTTGGCGCCCGAGCGGGTCAGCAATGTTCCGGTTTGCGAATAGCCCAGCAGGGCGATAGTCACGAAGAAGACCGGGGAACGGACGATGTCGCCGCCGACGATGCCAACCCCATGCTGCTCAGTTTCCTGCGCCATCGCTTCGTACATCTCCTCCAGCCCCTCGACGGGTGTATCGGGAGGCAGTCCCAAAGTAACCACCCCGTAGAGAGGCATGCAGCCCATCGCGGCAACATCGCTGAGGTTCACCGCTAGGGCTTTCCACCCCAGGTCGGTCCAGGAGGTGTACCGGCGCTCGAAATGGATGTCCTCCACCATCGTGTCAGTGGTGAAAACCTGGAGGCCGGCAGGAGCTTTCCAAGCAGCGGCGTCGTCGCCGATGGAGATGAGGAGTTCGTAGCCGGATTTTGCTGCGGGAACTCGTGGACTGACTCCGTGACGGGAAAGCACCCGTGCCAGCCTGTCAATCAACGGGAACTCGCCCAGTTCCTCGACCCGCATGACGTGCCTACGCTCCGCTCTTCGTGTCCGCGTACCAGCGGAGATGTTGCCGAAAGATGCAGTTGTCCATCACCACGAGCAGACCGGCATCCCTTGCCAACGCGGCCGCCTCCTGGTTGACGACGCCATCTTGCATCCACACATACTTCGCGCCGACCTCGATGGCCTGCTGCACCACTGGCAGGACGAACTCAGGCCTGCGGAAGATGTCCACGAGGTCTATGGGCTCGGGGACCGACCTCAAGTCTGGGTATGCCCTTTCGCCCAACACTACCGCGGCTTTCGGGTTCACCGGGACGATTCGATACCCCTGCCGCTGCAGGTATTTCGAGACGCCGTGGCTGGCCCTGTCTGGACGCGGAGACAGGCCGACGACCGCCACTGTGCGGCTGTTCCTCAGGATTTCGTCAATGATGTCCATCAGCCACTCTCGGACTTGTAACGCTTCCAACTCTACCAGAAAGCGCCACGAAGACGAGCATAGCGTTCTGAAACCCGTTACAATATGGTACGTACCTTACTGCCGTGTAGGGCGAATCAGCCTGGCGGTACGGCAAACAAGGAGGGCTACGATGAAGTTTGGTGTTCCCGAGCTCATCATTATCTTGGTGATTGTCCTGCTCATCTTCGGCGCCGGGAAACTGCCGCAGGTCGGCTCTTCCCTCGGCAAGGCTATCCACTCTTTCCGCCGCGGCATGGCTGGCGAAGAGGACTCCGAGAAGCCAGGCGACAAACCCGGTGACAAGCCGGCCACTACGGCTACTAAGTCCTAATGCCGAATCACACAGTTGACGTCATCCGGTGATGCGACGACGGGCGCGATACCGGAAGCATACTCGATGGTGGCCTCGGAAGATGGTATCTCTAACGCAAGCAGAGCTAGGGTAGGGACACGCCGAGTGTTACTTGGTGGGCCACTGTGGAATCGAACCACAGACCTCGGTCTTATCAGGACCGCGCTCTAACCGACTGAGCTAGTGGCCCGTGTGCCAGCGCATGTGCGGCCTCGTCCACGAAGACTGTACTTCGCCGAGGCGCACGCTATAATGCCTTTGCGAGCGGGTGTAGCTCAGGGGCAGAGCATCTGCTTCCCAAGCAGAGGGCCGTGGGTTCAAATCCCATCACCCGCTCCACTTACCCTCTATTCTACCTGGCAGCGGCCCGCCTGAGCTAGCTACTTCTTCCCGAATGGCAGCCAACCCTTCTTGGTGATTACCTTCTCAGGTGGCTTGGCGAGCAGCCGCGCCTTGTTGATGCCCTGGATGAAGGAACCGAATCCAGTCGGTATGAGCTTTGACAGGCGGTCGCGGTCCTCTTCTGAGAAGTCACGGGCCAGTGTTTGGTTCAAGGCGACGCGGTGCATGGCGCTTGTGCTAGACATCTGGAGCATCGCTTTGTCATATGCGTCGACGACAGGAACGGCGACCTTCTCATCCAGTTTCAGCCACGTCCGTAAGCGCGACATGGCGAACCCCCTGAGCTTCTCGTAGGGGAGGGCATATTCGGCCCGCGCCATCTCAACCATCCTGGTGACGCGCTGGTCTTCAGGCAGGGACGTCAGTTCGGTGTACCTTTGTGCCATCTTGGCTTCGCGGTCCGCCGCCGACAGGTCGGCCAAGGCGCTCCATGACTGGTCCATCGGTGGCTTTTGCTGCGCTGTCATGACAATCTCCTTACAAAGTTCTCCACGCCTGTTGTGGGTGAGTCAATCGGTGGATGGCCTTCGTTCGATGCCATGTCCCACGGGAGCTTCCAGCGGAACAGGCGATATTCTACCGTGTTTGCGCCCGTTCTGCGTAGGTATTGGCGACGACGCATTTTGGAACTCATGTGGAAGCCCTGCCGCGCCGCAGCCCACGGCCGGGAAGCGCGCCCGTGTTCCGGTCTAGTTCGATAACCACCTGGCCGTTGACGATGACGTGCTCGATCCCCACAGGGAACTGCTTTGGTCTGGCTTTCGTTGCCAGCGCTTTCACCGTCTTGGGGTCGAAGACCACGATGTCGGCTTTGAAGCCATCCTTCAGGAGACCGCGGTCAGGCAGGCCCAGCCGCTGAGCGGGGAAAGAGGTCATCTTGCGGATGGCCTCCGGCAGGCGCAGGTGCCTCTCCGCTCGGACGAACTCGGCCAGCACGACCGGGAAGCAGCCATAGCTGCGGGGATTGGGATATTCGCCGATGAGGATCGCATCGCTGGCAATCATGCCGTACGGGTGCGAGACAAAGGCCGGCAGCGTCTGGGCGTTTGTCCCCAGCCCAACCATGCTGACCCCGAGGTTTTCCTCCCGGATGATGTCCATCAGCGCCTCGGTCGGATCCTGCTCCCGCATCTCTGCGATGTTGGCGATGGACTTGCCATCGTAGGCATGGTGCTGAGGCTTTTTGAACATGGTGAGCCAGACTTCTGACCAGATGGCGGGCGCATCGGAGCGCGAGTCCATCTCGCGTTTCATCTTGGTGCGCTCGGCAGGGTCGGATAGCGCGGCCATCAGCCGCTCCGGCCCGCCGTCCTTTGCCCAGTTCGGGAGCAGTATGGTTGCCGAGGTGCCTGAGTAGGGGTAGGAGTAGCAGTCGAAGGTGACGTCCAGCCCCTCGGCGCGCGCGTCCTCGACGAGGCCGATGTAGTCCAGGTGGCTTCCGTCGCCCTGAAATGACTGCCGGTAGTGGGTCAGGTGGACGGGGATGCCGCTCCTGCGCCCGATGTCCAGCGCCTCCAGCCAAGGCGCCAGCCTTGCCTTTGCCCGTAGGCTCGCCCGGGTGTGCGTGTGGTAGAAGCCGCCCATCTTAGCGACGACCCCCGCCAGGGCAACCAACTCATCGGTGTTGGCATACGACCCTGGTGGATAGTCGAGGCCGGTGGAGAAGCCCCAGGCGCCGCCCTCTACCGTCTCGCGCGTCGCCGCCTTCATGTTCTCCAACTGTTTGGCCGTCGCTGGGCGGTCGTTCCAGCCGACGCCCCATATCCGCACGGGCGAGTTGCCGAGGATGATGGCTACGTTGATGGCGACCTTCCCGTCGTAGCGAGACAGTTGCTCAACCACGGTGAGCCAGTCGGCGGACTTGGGCGGATAGCCGTTCAAGCCCGAGTCCATCCAGATGTAGCGGTTCAACTCCTCCTTCGTCTTGAAAGGCGCGTGCGAGATGCCGTCAATGCCGATGAGTTCGGTGGTCACCCCCTGGCGGACCTTCGGGTCGTGGTGCGGCTCTCCTAGGATGGTGAGGCCGGCATGAGAGTGGAGGTCAACGAAGCCAGGGCAGACCACCTTGCCGGTCGCGTCAATCTCTTTGGCAGCCACGATGCCCGATACATCCCCGCGGTGCAGCGACAAGGTCTCCCCTGACACAGCCACGGCTCCGTAGTAGCCGGGGTGGCCGCTGCCGTCCACGATGAGGCCGTTCTTGATGAGCAGGTCCACCATGCGGTTGTCGCCTTCGACGTAGCGGACGGAGGAAGGGTCCGCCGAGAATCAGCGGGAGTCTAACAGCGGCGGCACGGTCGGTCAACTTGGAATTGAATATCTACATCGGGAGGACTAGACTACCGCTCAAGGCTTCTATTGCTGCCGGGAGGTGCTGCTCTGGCAAAGCGGGTGCTCGTGACGGGTGGAGCGGGCTTCGTTGGCTCGCATGTCGTGGACGCGCTTCTGGGGCGAGGAGACCACGTCCTCGTCGTGGACGACCTTTCTACGGGCGATACCGGCAACTTGCCTGCTACAGTGGACCTGCTCGAGCTTGGCGTCGGCGGATACAGCTTCAGGCGGGAGGCCAAGAAGTTCCAGCCCGATGCTATCGTCCACTGCGCCGCGCAGGCATCGGTGGCGGTGTCCATGCAGCGTCCCGCCTTCGACGCCGAGGTCAACGTCGTCGCGGGGCTCAACGTCCTGGTGGCAGCCGCGGAGTCTGGCTGCCGGAAGTTCGTTTACATCAACACTGGCGGCGCGCTGTACGGCCAGCCCCAGTACCTGCCATGCGACGAGGACCACCCCATCCGGCCCATCAGCGCCTACGGCCTGAGCAAGTGGGCGCTTGAGTGCTATCTGGGCATCGTCCTGCCCCGTTTTATCACCCCGAAGGTGCTGCGGCTGGCCAACGTCTACGGCCCGCGCCAGGACCCGAACGGCGAGGCGGGCGTCGTTGGCATCTTCGGTCTCCAGATGCTTCAGAACAGCCAGGTGAAGATTTTCGGCGACGGCGAACAGACTAGGGATTTCGTACATGTCGGCGACGTCGCCCAGGCAGTTTGTCTGGCCCTGGGCAGCGAAATGGCCCTGACGGTCAACATCGGCTCTGGCACCGCACTCTCGGTCAACGAGCTATTCCAGAAGATGGCGGGTTCGGCCGGATACACTAAGCAGCCCGAGTACCATCCCGAAAGGCCGGGAGATGTCAAGCACGTCGTTCTGGACTGTCGGCGGGCGGAGAAACTCCTTGGCTGGCGCGCCGCCACGCCGATGGAGCAGGGTCTGCGCCATACGCTGGAGTGGCTCCGCGCCAGCGGCATCGAGGCTAGGCAGTAGCCGAGGCCGGGGCGAGGACGCGGTTGCCGGAGTCGAGCAAACCTGAGACGTGCCTCCCCATCGCGGTCTGGTTTCTCTTCTCCGAGCGAGGCGAGCCTCTGGGCCAGGTCTATCGCCGGCAAGGAGAAGAAGTGCCGATGGTTGGTGCCGTGTTCTTCGCGCGCTCCAAGGTCGAGAACGCCGTTATCGTGTCGTTCGAGGAGCTGCGGCCAAGCTGCGCCATGAGGCGGTTCAGGGTGGTGCTTCGGCTATGCGTACCGAAGCAAGCCTGACACGCCAGGCCTCTTCACACAAGACGCTGCAAGTCCGCAACCCTGTACTGCGGCGACTCGCCCTTCGTCCCCGGCGACATGCACTGCGGCACCGGCACGCTCCACAGAGTCTCCACCACCGCCTCGAATGCTCCCTTGACCGCGCCATCCGGGGAGGCGAAATCTATCTGTACAATATACTGCCCCATGGTCGAGACCCCATCCCGAAGCTTGCCAACCTTGAGATAGCCGATCCAGGACCAGCCTTCGTGCAGAAACGCCTCTCGCTCGGCGGCCTGCAGTGGCCCTCCCGACATCCCTGTCCAGCCACGGTAGTGCATCCGCAGCGTCTCTACAGGGCCTTTGCGCCCCAGAACAGTCTCAATGAGGTCTTCGTCCAGATGCCCCCAGTACCGGCCATCAGGCAGGTCAATGACAGTCGGAGCGAACCTGTGCCCGCCAGTATGGCTCGTGCGCCAGACGCGCACAGTTCCCTGGAATCTGGCCACCATGCCCCTTAGGGCTTGATAGACGGGGAAACCGAAGGTCGCGCAGCAGGCGTCGCGGCTGCCGTGGGTGCAGACCAGGATGTCCCGCATGCGGCTGCCATCCACACGGTAGCGCTCGTAGCCCTGCGCAGCGCTTGGCCCGTTGAGCAGAGCCGCCGCAAGCGCTCCGAGTTCGGCATCTGGCACGACGTATTCAGCCCTTGAGTGGAAGGCGAGTGGGCCAGCCGTCCGCCGGAACAGCATCACCCGAGCATGTCCAGGCCGCGAATGTTGCGGGTCGGGCAGGATGCACTGGAGCCGCGTGGGAGGGCCTGACTTCTCGGCCCGTTTCAGCGCCTCCCGCGCAAGGGCAGGGAAGTGCTTCGACTCGGCCACGTCGTGCTCCCATGGCGGGGCCAGCTCCATGACCAGGCACCGCTCCCAGGTCGGGACGGAGCCGACGGGGTCCTCCCCGTTCGACTGCGCGACCAGTGAGCACATTGGCTTCGACGAAGTATGCAAGGTCGTCGCGTCGGTCTTCCCAGGCATGGCCGCACTATAGCATAGTCGTCTTGCCACTCAGCGCTTTGGTAATGACATCCGCGCGCGCGGGTGTTAGAGTCAAACGAGACGACTGACATGGGAGAGTCACGATGAAGGCCGCAGTGCTCTATGAGGTCAACAAACCGCTCAAGATAGAGAATCTTCAACAGGATCCGCCGAAGGCGGGCGAGGTCCGCATCAAGACCGGCGCCGCTGGCGTCTGCGCCAGCGACCACCACATCATAATCGGCACCGGGACGCTGCCGATGCCTATCGTCCTCGGACATGAGGGTGCGGGAACAGTCGTCGAAGTGGGGCAGGGCGTTACCCGTTTGAAGCCCGGCGACCGCTGCATCCTTTCCTTCGTGTCCAACTGCGGCCACTGCCGCTCCTGCCGAACCGGCAACCCGCACCTTTGCGACACCAACCGCAAGACGGGGCCGCGCCTGTTCGACGGCACGGTCCGCCTCCACCTTGGGAAACAAGACATCTTCCAGATGGCCAAAATCGGAGTGTTCGCCGAAACGCTCGTGGTGCCCGAGCAGGCGTGCCAGCCCATCCCGTCCGAGGTGCCGATGGAGGTGGCTGCCCTCATCGGGTGCAGTGTAACCACGGGCGTCGGTGCGGTCATCAACAACCCGGCCGTCCGGCCTGGCGCGACCGTGGCCGTCTTCGGCTGCGGCGGTGTCGGTCTCAACGTCATCCAGGGGGCCAAGCTCGTCAATGCCAGCCGCATCATTGCTGTGGACATCTTCGACCACAAGCTCGAGTTCACGTACCGCTTCGGCGCCACCGATGTGGTCAACTCACGCGAGAAGGATCCAGTGAAGACGATTCAGGAGCTTACCGGTGGCGGCGTTGACGTGGCCATAGACAGTTTCGGCAGCGCGGCCACTACCGCCGCCGCGGTCGGCTCCCTCCGCAAGAGCGGGACGGCCATCCTCGTGGGCCTGGCGCCGGAGGGCGCAACCGCGCCCATCAACATGGTGGATCTGGTGCGCAACCAAAAGACCCTCATGGGGAGCTACTACGGCTCAGCCAGTCCTCACGAGACCTTCGGCAAGATCGTGGACTACTACCTCAAAGGTAAACTCGACCTGGACGGCCTGGTCACGCGCCGCTACCCCTTGGAGAAGATCAACGAAGGCTTCGACGCCCTCGCGAGGGGAGAGGACGGCCGGGGGGTCATCGTCTTCTAGGGATGGCGAACTCCTCCGGCTCCGATGCGCTCCCCGTGGAGCCCGAATCCAAGGGGGAGCGCCGTTCCCAGATCGGCGTGCCGGCTCCTCTGACCAGCATCTCCCCAGGATGGGTCGCCGCCGCCGCAGCCTTTAGCGGGGCGGCACTGGCGATCGGCTCCAGCAACTACGCGTTCAGCATCTTCGTGGAGCCTCTTGAAAAGGAGTTCGGCTGGAGCCGGACACAGATCAGCGCATCGCTCTCCATCTGGGCGCTTGGCAGCCTGACGGCCCCACTTATCGGGCGTGTGATGGACCGGTACGGGGCCAGGCCGGTCATGTCCTTCTCGCTGGCGTTGATGGGCCTGAGTTTCCTGCTGCGGCCTCTGATGGGAGCCCTCTGGCACTGGTACGGGCTGAGCGTCCTGCAGTTCGTCTGCTTCTCTGGCGCAGCCCTGCTGCCAGCGGGTCGCCTGGTTGGCATCTGGTTTCCCAAGACCCGTGGCCGCGTCATGGGGTTGACCATGATGGGGAATAACTTTGGCGGCCTGGTGCTCCCGCTCATCGTCAGCGCGGTCTTGGCCACCGCTTCTTGGCAGGCAGGCTACCTGGTCCTCGGCATATCGTGTATGGCGTTGGCGGTCTTGTCGTTCCTGGTGGTGCGCGAGCGGCCGAAGGTGCCCCCAGTTGTTGCTGCAGGTGGCTCTGCCTCGGGTGTTTCTGAAAGCCGCCAAGCTGCCCCGCTGGCATTGGCTGGCTGGACCGTTCGCGAGGCGCTGCGCGTCCGTTCCTTCTACGTCATCACACTTGTTGTTCTGTTAGGGAACTTCGTCTATACGGTGGTCGTGGCCCAAGTGTATGCCCATTTTACGGCTGAGGATGTCTCAAACGCCCAGGCATCCATCGCGCTAAGCGTTGTGGCTGCGGCAGGCATGGCCGGCAAGTTCAGCTTCGGCTACCTGACTGAGCGCATCCCGGCGCGGTTCGTGATGATGCTGAGTTTTGCCGGCCAGATTGTTGGTCTGATCTTGATGCTCAACCCGGCCTACCCCGTGCTGATGTGGACGGGCGTTCCTCTCTTCGGGCTGTGCATGGGCGCGTTCGGCGCCCTGGGGCCCTTGCTAGTGCAGGAGGGCTTCGGTCTCAAATCGTTCGGCAGCATCATGGGCCTCGTCAACCTCGCAACGGTGTTCCCGTTCGCCCTCGGCCCGCTGCTCGCCGGCCTATCCTACGATACGACTGGAAGCTACCAGATAGCGTTCCTCGTGATGGCGGCGATGCAGGTGGCCGCCATCCTTCTGCTGACCCAGGCCAAGGTGAAGCAGGCCAGATAGGGCTGCTATACTGACCAGACGATGCAGCACCACCACCAGAATGGCGGCGATAGTGCCGAAGTGCTCGCCCGCCTCGAACAGGCCGTGGCCGCTGAGACCAGGGCCATCGAAGAGAACTCCTCGAGCGTTCAAGCCCATTTCAGGCGAGGCGTTCTCTATGGACAGCTTGTGCAGCCCCAACAAGCCATCGAGGACTTTACCCAGGTCATCGGTCTAGAGCCGGGGAACGCCGAGGCGTACTACAACCGCGGCATGGCCTATGTGCACGTCCAGCAGCTCGCCCTGGCTATCGAGGATTTCACAAAGGCCATCGAATGTAACCCAGCACACGTCCACGCCTATAACAACAGGGCGGCAGCCTACTTCGAAGCCCTCTATCCCGAGCGTGCCATCGAGGATGCCGAACGGGCGTTAGCGCTCGATCCGAAGTTCGCATCCGGATACGCTGTACGGGCGATGGCACGCGCTCGGCTGGGGATGGACGAACCCGCGCGCGACGACGTGGCCAAGGCCGTCGAACTGGGCTTCGATGGGCGGGTCCTAGGGGCGTTGGTTTCGCAGGCGCGGATGGGACGCAACAGCCGCAGATAGCCTTCTCGCGTGTGAGGGTCTCTCTGTTGCGGTTCTAGGTGAGCAGCCTACCGCCGTCCACGACCATGTAGCTTCCCGTCATGTACGACGCGGCAGGCGAGGCCAGGAACAGGGCAACCGTCGCGATGTCGTCGGGCATGCCCCAGCGTCCTAGGGGCACTCGCGCTAGGAACTGCTCCTTCATCGCCTTCATCTGCTCCGGCGTGAGGCCGGTCAGCCCTTTTTGCACGCCCTCCGTGACGATGCCTTCCGGCGCAATCATGTTGACGCGGATGCCGTACGGCGCCACTTCCAAGGCGAAGTTCTTGGTGAACATGAGTACGCCGCCCTTGGAGGCGTCGTAAGCGGCTAAACCCACAGCAGAGGGGTGAAGAGAGTCTATGGAGCCGATGTTGACGATGACCCCGCCGCCGCCTTGCCGGATGACCTGATTGGCGAACTCCCGCGAGAAGAGGAAGAGGCCCCTAAGGTTGACCGCCTGGATGCGGTCCCATTCGGCCACGAGCATCTGGAGGGCAGGAGCGAACGGATAGATCCCCGCGTTATTCACCAGGACATCCACGCGTCCGAAGGCGGTGATTGCCTTCTTGACGGTTGCCTTGACCGTGGACTCGTCGGAGACGTCGCAGCCCGCTGCGACAGCTTTGCCGCCCGCTTTGACGACCGCATCCACGGCTTTCTGCGCCTCCTCCTGATTGAGGTCCACGATGACCACATTGGCCTCGGCCTCGGCGAAGCGGTCGGCGATGCCCTTGCCGATGCCCATCGCTCCTCCAGTGATGATGGCCGTCTTGCCGTGCTGGCTGAGCAGGCGTCCGATTGACAAGCGTTCTTGAGCGCGCTGGGTCATGGTGTACCTCCTTGTGTCTATTGATGTGCCCAAGAGTAGAGAAGGATGTCGTGGCATGTTCGTGTTGCCAGACCATGGCGGCGTGAAGGCCTCGTGAATCCTGTCTGTTGACGCCTTTCGTGCTGGACATGCACAACGCACCGGAATATCCTCTCCTTTGCCCAGGTTTCATCAAGGTGACACTCTTGGAAAGTCTGGCGGGGGTGAACGGCGTTGGCGAGCCAGTCCCACATTGAACTTTTGGTCCGAGATAGCCAGGCCTTGCTAACGCTTAGCAGGCCGCCGGTCAACGCGTTGAGCCAGGGGGTCCTTCAAGACTTGAAAGGCGCGCTCAAGGAGTGCGCCGGCAATCCCGAGGTGCGCGTGATTGTTCTAGCCTCGGCGTTGCCGAAGGCGTTCAGCGCGGGCGCTGATATCCAGGAGTTGGTGTGGCTCGATGAGGCCAAGTCGGTTGAGTTTGGGGCCCTTGGGCATAGCGTCTGCGATTACATAGAATCGCTCCCCAAACCGGTCATTGCGGCGGTGCGGGGCATCGCGTTCGGCGGCGGGTGCGAGGTGGCGATGGCGTGCGACCTGCGCATTGCGGGCGCATCGGCCAGCTTCGCCCTGCCTGAAATCAACCTGGGCATCATCCCCGGCTGGGGAGGCACGCAGCGCCTCCCGCGTCTGGTTGGGAAGACGGCGGCGCTGGAGATGGTGATGACAGGCACGCCTGTCCCTGCCTCGCACGCCTTGTCGCTCGGCCTGGTGAACTGCGTGGTGCCGGACGAAGAGGTTCTTGACGAGGCGCTGAGGCTCGGGGCGACACTCGCCGCCAAGCCGCCTATCGCGCTGGTCCTGGCGAAGCGGGCCATCCACGAGGGGGCAAGGGAAGGCCTGGAGGACGGCTTGGCCGTGGAACGGGACCTGTTTGGTCAGGTACGGAGCACCCAGGACGCCCAAGAGGGTATCGAGGCGTTCCTAGAAAAGCGCAAGCCCCGCTACCAAGGGCGGTGACGGGGCCTGCAGCTCTGTTGCCGCTCGGCTTCCTTCCGGGCGAGGCTGGCGCGCGACCTCTTACCTGGGCACGACCGGCAGCACGATGTGGGACTGGTGCTTGTCGTCGTGCAGGATGGTCTGGGTGGCGGTCTTGAAGGCCTCTAGGCCGTCTTCACCGATGGGATTGCCCGTGTTCGGGTTCCGGTCGAAGCGTGGGAAGTTGCTGCTGGATATCTCGACGCGGATCTTGTGGCCCTTCTTGAACACGTTGCTGGTCGCCCACAGGTCTATCGTGTACTCATAGACCTTGCCCGGCTCGATGAGTTGCGCAGGGCTGCGCAGCTTGCGGTACCTGGCCCGGATGATACCGTCGGTCAAGTTGATGGCGGAGCAGTCACCAGGGGCGACATCCACGAGTTTGGCCGTGAAGTCCGTGTCGCGGGCTGACGAAGCAGCGTAGAGTTTGACGGTGATAGGCCCGGTCACCTCGACGTCGCGCCTGAGTTCAGGAGTCGAGTACACCAGGACATCGGGCCGGGTCTCGATGGGGAGCTGATCGAAGACGCCCGCCTGGTTGCCGAATGAGTCGAAGCAGCACAGTCCGCCGCCGCGCGTCGGGACAGGGTTGTGCGGATTATAGAGGAAGGTGTCGGGCGGCTCGGCTCCGGGCGCATCCTCGCTCAATGTACCGTCGCCTTCCAGGGTGTTGGCCCGCCCGCCGCTGTGGAGGAAGAACTTGGTCTCCTTGGCGCGAGACAGTGGCCAGTCGTCCTCGTAGCGCCACGCGTTCTCGCCCATAACGAAGATGCGGACCGACTTCTCGCCGCCGCCGCCCACCCCTTTGAGGTGCTGGTCGAAATGGCGCAGCAGGATGCCGTGGATGTCAATCATGCCGGAGTAGGAATTGGCTCCGAAGTAGTGGCTACCCACAGGCGAGCCGACGAACGTGGGGGCTGCTCCAGGATGCACCCAAGGGCCGATGAGGAGGCGCTGCCCCTTTCGGGCGGCGGGCGTGGCGCCCACCTTGCTCATGCGCATGTAGTTGCGAAGGGTGCCGCCGAGGAAGATGTCGTACCAGCCACCATAATTGAGAGCGGGGACGTTAATCTTGGGGTGGTACTCCTCGATGGACACCTTTTTCCAGTAGGCGTCGTATTCGGGATGGTCAAGCCAGTCGTAATAGTAAGGGGCCAAGCCGTCCTTCAGGACGGGCCACTCCTTCATCGGAGCGAACTTGAAGCCCTCGTCCATCCGGTCCACTTCGGCCAGTAGCTTCTTCAGGCCGCTCTTGGGCTTACCGGCGTGCTTGACCAGGTGAGGATAGTTGGCCGCGGTGAAGTGCGCCAGCACCCAGCCGAGGTTGAAGCTGAGCTCGAAGGCGCCTCCTTGCCATGTCCACCCTTCGTGGTAGTCGGAGGCGGTGATGCCAGGGGCGATGGCCTTCAGGGACGGGGGGCGGCTGGACGCCGCGAGCCACTGGGTCGCGCCGACGTAGGAGCCGCCGAACATCCCGACCTTGCCGTCGCACCAGGGCTGGGAGGCCACCCACTCTACGCTGTCGTAGCCATCGTCGATCTCCTGGAAAAAGGGACTGAACTCACCGTCGGAGGCGTATCGGCCCCGAACGTCTTGGAGCACGACCGCATAGCCGTTCATAGCGGCGCGGATTGAGTCGAGAGAGCCGGTCCGGGTGAATGGCCCTGTCCTGTCATAGGGCGTTCGGGTTAGCAGGGCAGGGAACTGGCCTCTTGCTGAAGGGCGAAACACGTCAGCATAGGTCGCTGTGCCGTCCCGAAGCTTTATCGGCAGTTTGGAGTCGAATCGGACACTGTATTTTCTAGGCATGCTCATCTCCAATCTGTGTATGAATCGGTTTCTTGCCATGCACAGCGCACGGTCTGGCGCATGTCCGCCGGAGGCTCGCATGAGTCAGACTGCGGCATGTTAGTAAGTTCAATCGCCCCTGTCAACGAACTTGGCACCTGACAAGTCACTGATTGATAAGCTGGCAAGCGGGGCTGTGGGCAAACCGATGTTCCGTATCACCTGTCATACGGGCAGACAGAGTTGCCATCAGATATTTTCGTCTCGTGCTATCCAGGTCGCGTATAATTCATGGGAAGAAAAGGTAAGAAAACTCGTGCCTAACTGCGTATCCATCATCGCAACTGGTAGCGATAATATACGAACATCACCCGTACACCGCCTGAGTTCGACAGGCCGGAAGGCGTAGGTGGGATTCGTTGCCTCAGCCAACTCTGGATGAGCGTTTTCAAAATGGCCCTCCCCCCAGGGACGAGAGCAAGCGCAACGCATGGCTGACCGCGGAAGAGCGGCGGTTCATCCTCTGGGGTGTGAAAGAGGGATGGTCGGCGGCGCGGATAGCCCGTGCACTCAGCGTGAACTAAGCCACAGTCCGCCGGTTCCGAACCCAGTACCTGGAGTCGCCGGAACTGCTGCTGCGGCTCGGGCTGCAGGAGATGGTCGGGACGGCCAAGGAGCAGGAGCACAGGTGTCTCGTCTGCGGCGATCGCTTCCTCGCCCGACCGGAGGTTGACCGTTATGTGCTCCTCCATTTCTTGGAGGAGGCCACAGCCGCCAAAACGATGTCAGGTTCTTACTCGGCCGGACAGGCTGATCAGTTGCCAAAGCCGACTGATGCGGAAATGCCTGAAGATCTACTCGAAGCTGAGGACAAGGACTTGGTAACGAGATTTCCTGCTTCTCGTATGGACGTCATAGCCCCTCCGCCAGGGGGCAGAAAGCTCCAAGAAGCTTCCATGGAAGAAGTGGAACATCGCTCGAAAAGACAGGATCCTCAACCCCAGGGTGCTTCAGACTCGACCATTGAGGCTCAAATCACGCCTTTCGGAGACGCCTTGAGGCCCAGAAACCCGGGACCGAGGCGGCGTCTGCTGAAGCCGGCGGGTTGGCCGCGCCGGAGGCATCGTCAGACTTCATAGACCTTCCGGTGGTTGAAGGGACCGTTGTGGTGAGTAGCTCGCAGCCTGGAGCGCCTGTCGCGGCTGAGGCTCCGGTGGCCAGGCCACAACAGACTCCACCCCGTGGCCAGGTCACGGAGGACGAGAAAGCCCGTATCAAGGCCGAGTTCGAGCGGCTACTCAACGAGCGGCTCGGCAGCACTCCCCAAGCTGCTCCTCCACCGACACCCCGGCCCGCGGCGCAGGCCCCTCCGCCGCAAGCGCCAACTCCAAAGCCTCAGCCAAAGCAGCCCGCGGGGCCGGACATCGCAGCGATCCGGGCGGAGTTCGAGCGGGAGTTGGCGATGCGTGCAGCGGAACCTACGCCGCAGCATCCTGCCAACCCAGAACCTGCCGCAAGACCGGTAAAGCCACCTCCAAAGCCGTCGCCGCAGTCCAAGCCCACTGAGATAGAGACGGACGCATTGAAGGCTGCGTTCGAGCGCCTCGCCGCCCAAAAGGGGGCTATCAGTCCTGCCGATGCTCCGAAACCTCCCCCTGCACCTACTGCGCTGCCCTCCAAACCCTCTTCGGCTGTTCCCGCGGCCCCACCTCCGTCACCTGCGGAGTCTCCTCGACCCGGCAAGCCTGCTCCAGAGTCCAACGAGACAGCAGGTTTCCGGTCCGCGTTCCAGCGCTTGGCCGAACAACGGGGTGTGACCGAACCGCACTCTCAAGCCGCTCCACCAGCTACACCAGGGCCGCCTTCAAAGCCTGTCGCTCCGTCGACACCCAGGGTTGAAACAGGCGCGCAGACAGAGACTGGAACCCGCGACTTTAGTGCAGCGTTCGGACGGCTTGCTGCGGAACGGGGCGTTGCCAAAGGCCAAGGCCAGGCATCTGAGAAGCCGACTTCTCCTAAAGCCGCCGCGTCAGCGGTGTCTGCGACGCCTCCGCCGATAGGCCAATCAGCGAGTGCGGCCAGGTCTCAGGTTCCCGTCCCGCCCGATGCCGGAACAGGCAACCTCACGCCTCGCGCCATACCCACGTCCGGTGTGGCAAAGCCAACCAGGCCCGCTCCAGAACAGTTGCAGCAGCGGTGGAAGCCGGAGGATGTCAGTGGGCTATTTGCGGAGGCGGACACCACGCCCGCCGCCACGGCACCGTCAGGCGCTCGAGGCCGTTCACCAGCACCCGGCAAACTCAGACAAAGGGTGGCCGCGCCAGAGCTGATGGATGACATGGCTGAACAGACTGAAGTGGCCGAGCCTCGGTCTCCTCGGCCAAAACGGCCCTTATCAAAAAAGCCACCCCGACGTGGTCTGTTCGGCAGGTCTGGCGCTCAGCCTCGCCAAGCACGAGGCAAGGCGGGCATCGGAGCCTTATTCGGGAAGGGGCGCGGGGCGTTGATGGACATGGGCATCGGTGCTCCCAAGGAGACGGTCACCGTCACGCTGGAGCACGGGCATATCAAGCTGATGCTCTCCAAGAAACAAGAAGTCTTGGATTACCGCATGGTGGATGCCAACCCGCGCCTATTCCGGGAAGGTATGGTCAGCGACCCGCGCCGGATGGCGAACTTCCTTCGGAGTGCTCTGGATGAGATGCACCCGAACGTGCGGGGTGTGTTCGGCGTCGTGCCTGGCTATCAAACCAGGATGCAGAACCTTGTCCTTCCGAGGGCGAAAGGCATAGACCCGAAACTGGTTGTACCCAGGGAGGCGCAACGGACGATGGGTGTTTCCATGGATACATCCTTCCTCGCCTGGCACCGCCTGCCAGACACCATGGAAAACAGCCAGTGGCTGGTGTTGACCGCCACCAAGCGGGCGGTGGCCACACTGAACGTCACGCTTACTACGGCGGACCTGAAGCTCATGGCCATCGAGCTGCGGCCCTTCGCCTTGTCACGGGCCATCAACAGGGCGGACGCGGTCGTCGCGTGGGCGGCAACGGACGGTTGCGAGGCCATCGTGGTCAGGGACTGGCTTCCGATGTCACACCAGGCCGCCTATTGGGGCGCGGAGCCACCAGTGGAGGGCGATGTGTTGGTGAACCGCATCACGGAGGTGACCGAACGTGCCGTGGTCACCTACGACCAACAGAATCCCAATACTCCGTTGCCCGAGGACACGCCACTCATCGTCACCGGCACGCCGGTGAGCCGGGACCCGAACGTGGCCCAGCGTGTGGCTGTGACGCTTGGAAGGCAGGTAGAGGAGATCGAGCCGCCGATGCTGCTGCCGGAGGGGTTCCCCGTTCACGACATGATTGTGAACCTTGGGTTGGCGCTCTGGACCGCTTGAAGCCTAAGCCTTACCGGGCGTGTGCGGCCTGTGCGTGGGCGGCGACCGGCCGACGCTCGAACGCGGTGCAGACGGTCTCCAGGATGAGCCTCGTCGTCACGTAGGGATCGGCATTCGCATTGGGCCGCCGGTCCTCGATATAGCCCTTCTGGTTCCTGGCCACCTGCCACGGAATCCTGACGGAGGCTCCGCGGTCAGACACCCCGTAGCGGAACTCCTTGTATGAGCAGGTCTCGTGGCGTCCCGTCAGGCGCTCCTCGATGGCGTGGCCGTAGTTGGCGATGTGCAGCTCGTGCCGCTCGCCCAGCGCCTCGCAGGCTTTGATGATGTAGTCGAAGAACTCGCGCATCTCCTTTGTGGAGAAGTTCGTGTGCGCGCCGGCCCCGTTCCAGTCGCCCTTGACGGGCTTCGGATAGAGGGTTGCGTTGATGCCGAAGTCTTCAGCGATGCGATAGAGCAGCCATCGGGCAACCCAGAGTTGGTCAGCGACCTCCAATGGGCTGAGGGCGCCGATCTGGAACTCCCACTGTGCTGGCATGACCTCGGCGTTGATCCCCGCGATGGAGAGGCCGGCATCCATGCATGCGACCATGTGCTTATCCACGATGGGCCGTCCGAACACCTCGTCGGCACCCACGCCGCAGTAGTAACCACCCTGCGGGGCTGGGAAGCCATTCTCAGGCCAGCCAAGGGGCTTGGCCCCATCGAAGAGGGTGTACTCCTGCTCGATACCGAACCAGGGCTCGTGGCTGGCGAATCTCTTGGCAACCTCCACGAGTGGAGCCCGCTTGTTGGTGGGGTGTGGTGACATGTCTGCGAGGAGCACCTCGCAAAGGACCAGCCTGTTATCACCACCACGGACCGGATCCGCGCAACTGAAGACAGGCTTCAGCACACAGTCGGAGCGGTCTCCGGTGGCCTGGTAGGTGCTAGACCCGTCGAAGGCCCAAAGAGGTGGTTCCTCGCCCATCGGAACGGTCTTTGCCTTCGAGCGTACTTTCTGGGTGGGAACCGTGCCGTCTATCCAGATATACTCGGCTATGTACGACGACTTCATCGAACCCCCTCTGAAGTTTGCCGAAGAGGGTAGTGTCCCTTCGGTCGAGTGCTTGCTAGACCCCAATCATACGTCCGCATTAATCCAGTTGCAAACAGTCCGCTCTGCCTATGCGTCATGCAACCGGGGGAGTTGTGCTTGGACGCGGGCGTATCGTTCCCTGGCGTCGCCAACGGCTTACGGCCCTTTCGAACGACCCCGCGTGGACCACCAAAGCCTCCTGCTGCACCATCACGCTTCCCGGGTCATCAGCCCCATGCGTTCTCGCTCTCACCAGCCGACTGCGGCACCGTCCGTGCGCGGCTCGCTCGCGCCGGTCAACACCTCCGTCTCGGGGTCCCGCTCGATGACCTGCCCGCTGCCGAACGTGAGTCCGTCGGGAGGCAGCACCGCGATCCAGTGCCCGCGGCGCACGAGCTCGTCGGCCACTCCAGGCGGGGTCAGGCTTTCCAGGTTCGTCCCCTGGTCGAGGCTGGTCTTGAACCTCGGTGCGTTCAGGGCCTCCTGCGGGCCCAGGCCGAAGTCCACCATGTTGACCATCACCTGCAAGTGCCCCTGGGCCTGTTGCATCCCGCCCATGACCCCATAGCACAGCCACAGTTCATCGTTCCGTGTCGCCATCCCGGGGATGATGGTGTGGAACGGCCGCTTGCCTGGCGCTAGGGCATTGGGGTGGTCAGGGTCCAGGGAAAAGAGCGACCCACGGTTATGCAGCGCGATGCCGGTGCCAGGCACCACCAGGCCCGAGCCGAAGCTGAAGAAGAGGCTGTTGATGAGCGAACAAGCATTGCCCTTCCCATCCACGGCGGACAGATAGACCGTGTCGGGATTTCCTGGCACCTCGCCGTGGACGACGTGCTCGATGGCCGCATCGCGGCGTATGAGCTTGCGTCGCTTATCAGCGTAGGCGTAGCTCAGGAGTTGTTTCGTGGGCACCTTTGCGAATGCGGGGTCGGCGATGTAGCGCGCCCCGTCCGCGAACGCCAGGCGCATGCACTCGATGAGGTGGTGGTACGTATCAGCCGTCTGAAAGCCCATAGCCTTGAAGTCGAACCCCCGTGCCAGACCGAGCGCCATCAGCGCATTGAGGCCCTGGTCGTTCGGCGGACACTCCCAGCACTTCACGCCCTTGTAGTCGGTAGAGATGGGCTCCACCCAGGTCGCCTCGTGCCTCGCCAAGTCCTCAGCTGCCATCCAGCCGCCCGCTTCTTGCACCGCCTTGGCAATCTTTATTGCTAATGGGCCTTTGTAGAAGGCCTCGGAGCCTCCTTCCGCCACCGCCTTGAGTGATTTGCCGAGTTCTGCCAGCTTCACAACCTGGCCCGGCCTGGGGGCGCGCCCATTGACTAGTAGTTCGGTCCCCGACGGGCGCGCCTTCAGCTTCTCCACCGACTCTACCCAGCGGCCCGCGATGACCTCCGACGCCGGGTACCCTTTCTGCGCATACTCGATGGCGGGGGACAGCAACTCGTTGAGCGGCATACTCCCGAACCGCTTGCTTAGCGCTTCCCACCCGCTGACTGTACCCGGGACCGTGATGGAGAACGAACTGTCGTCGGGGATGGCCGTCCAGCCCCTCTTCCGCAACTGTTCCAGCGAGGCTGCCGCCGGGGCACGGCCGCTGGCGTTCAGCGACCACATCTTCTTGTCTTTCGCCGTCCACACCAGCGCGAACAGGTCGCCGCCCATGCCTGTGGACTCCGGCTCGACCACATTCAGCGTCGCCGCGGCCGCCACCGCTGCATCCACCGCGTTGCCGCCCTGCAGCATTATCCTCAATCCCGCCATCGCGGCCAGCGGCTGCGAGGTTGCTACCATGCCGTTGCGGGCCTTGACATTTGAACGCCTGGAATTGAACTGCATCTGCTTCCTGCCCTTATGCTCCGGTTGAACAGAATATGCCGGCCTGCGCTGCCAGTCCCAATGCCGCCTCGATGTCCACCACCGGCGGCCCAGCCTCCGTTAGGCAGACCGTGATGCGCTCACCTTGAGGGATGCTGAATGTCCGCTCGCCGTCCAGTGCGATGGTGCACGGCCTGTAGTCCACTTCCACCGGCTCGCCGAGCTTCAGCGCCCGCCAAGACTGCACGTCCACGGACGCGATGACGCCCGGCGCAATCGGCGCCATCACCCGCACGCCTCCGCTCCCCAGCCTGACGTACATCCCCGACGCGCCGTCCTTGGCGAACTCCGGCAGCTTCGCGCCGATGGCGGCCAGCCCGATGGCCCCATGGTGCGGCCTGGTGACGAAGATCTCGTGCACCGTCGTCATGTCCCAGATGGCTCGCGCGCCGACGAACGACTCCTTCGACACCGCAACGTCCACCAACGCGATGTCTTTCAGTTCGCCGTTGCGGCGCACTTCCAGCCGCCGCGTCCTTCGGGTGACCTTCGCCTTGTCCACCAAGCTTCTGGCCACAACCCCGGCGGCCAGGCCGGCCACGGTTCCCTCTATCAACCGTGGGAAGACGTTGTTCGTGCCCGTGGAGACTGGCACCAACGGCACGTCGCCAGACCCTTTCGCCACTGCGCGGTTCGTCCCATCGCCTCCCAGGGTGATGATGCACCCGACGCCACGCTCAGCCATGAGCCGCGCGGCCCGCGTCGAGTCTATCTCGTCGTGGAAGACCGGCATCTCCAAGAAGTCGAAACGCAGTTTCGTGTGGACAGCCTCAGCCGCGGCCCTGGCAATCATGTCCGCGTCCGGCATCAACACTACATCCTCGACCCCAGCGGCCTCCAGCCCTGCCAGCAAGCGCTTGACGATGTTGACCTTCTCCTCGTTGGGAACGAACCTTCCCTGGGCCACCAGCCGCCGTATGTCCTTGCCCGCCGCCGGGTTGACGATCATGCCTACACTAAACGACAAAACAACAACCTCGATGTACTACAGATGCATGATGCTAGATCAGCATATCTCCAGGGCGGGGGGGACGACCCCTCCCCCAGTCTCGGGGAGGGTCTTTGCGACGCCCAGCGTCGCAAAGGGGTGAGGGTAGGGCGACTGGCCGGTAACCTTACAAAGACGCCCTCTCATGTTCACTCGCGCGTAACTGGCAACTCGCACTCATAGGGTGAGGCCCTTGGATGCAGCCACCTTCGGCAGCAGAGACCGCCGCAGATGCGCGCCCGTCAGGATGGCGGCGACCCGTTTCCCCGCGAGCTCCCCCGTATGCGTCGCCACCGCCGCTGCACAGATGGCCGCCGAGGGCTCCACTATCACCTGCTCCATCTCGATCAGCGTCGCCACGGCAGGGATGAGCAGCTTCTCCTCCACCAGCCACGTCTCGCTGACCAGGGCCCGCAACTCCTTTACCATCGGCTTGATGGGGATGCGGACCGCCAACCCGTCCGCCTCGCTGACGATGGGCGCCATCTCGTCCCAGGGCTGTCCCATCAGCCCCTGCGCCATCGCTGGGGCGCCCGTCGAGACCAGCGCGACCACTTTTGTGTTCGGGCTGCGTTCTTTGAAAACGGTTGCGATGCCCTTGATGAGAGAGCCGTTGCCCAGGGGCACTAGCACATAGTCCCAGCGTCCTTGTTCCAGCAGCTCGGCGGCGATGGTCGCGGCGCCCAGCGCCATCGCCGGAACGACCCCGTCCTCCCAAAACGCCGCACCGTCTTCACCGGCTTTCTGGCGGCAGTACTCCTTGGCCGCGTCGAAGTCCACCCCGTGGTGAACGACCGCGGCGCCCGCGCCCTTGATGCGCGCTACTTTGGAGGGGTTGGCGCCCTCCGCCACGAAGACCGTGACTTTCACGCCCTTTCGCCGTCCGGCCTCCGCTATCGCCAGGCCGTAGTTCCCCGCTGATGCGACATAGACGCCTGCCTTCGGGATACGGCGCGACAGCCTAGCCATCGTCACAAGAGCGCCCCGCAGTTTGAACGAGCCGACGGGCGTGCAGTCTTCGCGCTTCAGCCAGATCTCAGCCCCCACCCGTTGGCTCAGCGTGGACGCCGGCAGCAGAGGAGTCGGCACCCACGTCTCTTTCGACAAAACGCGCCGCGCGTACGTCAGACCTTCCATCGTTGGGTGAACCTAGACCTCGTCCGAAGGTTGTCCGCCCCGCTGCGTCGTCGCCACGCCGCAGCGAGACCGACGCATTATAGCACCGCGTGGAGGCATCTCGACGGTGCCCTGTGTGGAATGGAAGAAAAGGATAAGGAGGCGAGCGCAGCCGAAGGGGTGGGTGAGGGCCTGCTTTGCACAAAAAGCCCTGCCCTAGGCAGAATCGGACTTCCTCCACACTCCCCCCCTCGAGGGGGAGGACTGAGGTGGGGGTGATTCTCTGCGACAACCGCAAAGATGAGACCTGAGCAAAGCCGGGTAAGGGCTACCCCGTCTCTCTACCTGTCCAGGCGGAACCCTAGCGGGTTCTCGTCAAACTCGATGCTGCCCATGGCCATCTGCGCGGCTTGTTGCACCACTTCATCGTCGGACTGGAGGCACTGTAGTAACACCCGCTTCGCCAACGGGCCGCCGACCGACCCCAGTGCTATGATTGCGGCCACCTGCACCTGCGAGTCTTCATCTTCGATGAGCTTGACCAGGTAGGGCGCGGTGGACTCTTCGCCCAAGTGGCCCGCCGCCGTCGCCGCCTCATAGCGTACCGCCGTGTACCTGCTCTCCATCGCGGCTAGGATGACGGGCAACCACTCCATGTCCGCGTTCTTGCCCATCGCGTAGATGGCGCTCTGCCGCAGCTTGCTGTCGCCGCTCTTGTGCGCCTGCCGGATGATCTCCTTGACGTCCTCCCGGTCGAAGTGCGCCACCGCCTCGATGGCCCGCCTCCGGACATCCTCGTCCTCGCCGGTCCGGTTGATGGCAGCCAGCAGCCCATCGCGCACCCGCTCGCTGTCCTTGGCGATGAGCTTGCCTTCCTGGGCCAGCGCGGCGAACCTACCTAGGGCCATCGCAGCGGCGGTGCGGACATTGGCGCTGGGGTCTTCCACCAAGAGCCTCACGAGGGGACGGATGAGCGCCCGCTCCTCGCACTCCCATAGGCCGCGCACCGCCTGTTCCCGGACCTGGGGATCTTTGTCCTCCAAACAGGACCGGAAGAGGCTGGAAAAGTCCAGCTCGAGGCTGTCCTCCGAAAGCTCCACGAGCTTTGCGGCGATGCTACGGGGGAGAGTTGGTGGCAGCGTCGCCCACGTGCCAGCGAACTCCGCAGCCTCCTGGGGCGAGAGCCCGGACAACCGCAACAACGCTGCGCCCTTGGGTGCCTGCTCCTGCTTGCCAAGCGAGTCCAGATACTCTTGGAAAGTCGTCACGTATGATTCCCGCGTTAGCCCTGAGGCATCATTGGGCCTGAGTAGTATCCAACCACAGGCCTGTTTGAAAGTAATTGACCTGCATAGCGGTGTCAAGGCGCGTGGCCGAGGTCAGGCCTCCCCTTGTGGTACGCTCTCCATCCGGTGGAACGATGGGCACAGCGCGCGCCAAAACTCGAACGCCGCGGGTAACTCCCGCCGATGTGGTCGCCTTCTTGAGCAAGGAGTACGGCCCCGTCGAATGGAAGCCCCGCAACGACCCCATGTCCGAGCTTGTCCTCACTATCCTCTCTCAGCATACCTCCGACACCAACTCCGACCGCGCCTTCGCCAGCCTGATGCGCACCTTCGGCACCATCGAGCGCGTCGGGGAGGCCAGCGTCGAGGACATCGCCGCCGCCATCCGCACCGCTGGCCTAGCCAAGGTCAAGGCGCCCAGGATCAAGGGCGTCCTGGAGAAGGTCCATCGGGAGGTCGGTTCCTACGACCTCTCCTTCATCGGCGAGATGCCCCTTGAGGATGCCAAGGCATGGCTCAGGAGCCTCCCCGGCATCGGCCCCAAGACCGCTGCTATCGTCCTCTGCTTCTCGTTCGGCATGCCTGCCATGCCCGTGGACACCCACATCCACCGCGTCTCCAAGCGTCTCGGCCTCATCGGCCCCAAGGTCTCCGCCGACCGTGCCCACGACATCCTCGAGGCCAAAGTGCCCCCAGAGCAGGTCTTTCCTTTCCACGTGTATCTCATCACCCACGGCCGCAGGGTGTGCAAGGCGCTCCGGCCCCGGTGCGGCGAGTGCGTCCTCGCCTGGGGCTGCCCCTCCCGCAAGCTGTTCGAGGCAAGCTCTCGCTCCAAGCCCACCGCGAAGTCTCGCCGCCCGGCGAAGCGGTAACCGCGCTTGCTACGGCAGGCGCCTCACCTTAGACTAAGAGATGTCCCTTTGTTCTGGAGGCGAGTGTGAAGGTAGGTATCGTCAACGTAACAGGCTATGCGGGCGTTGAACTTGCCCGGCTTCTCTACCGGCACCCCGAGGCCGAGGTTGCCGCGGTGACCGGCCGTACCGCTGCGGGCAAGAAGCTGGCTGAGGTGTTCCCGCACCTGTCCGCCATGGACCTCACCATCACCGAGGACCTGAACGAGTCGGTGGACGTCGTCATCTCAGCGCTGCCCCAGACCGCCAGCGCCGAGCGGCTCGCGCCTGTCGTTGCCCAGGGCGTCAAGGCCATAGACATCAGCCCCGACTTCCGGCTCAAGAGCGTGGATGAGTACAAGACCTGGTACAAGATAGACCACCCCTGCCCTCAGTACCTGGAGTCCGCCGTCTTCGGGCTTCCCGAGCTGAACCGCCAGGAGGTCGTCGCGTCCCGGCTCATCGCGAACCCAGGTTGCTACTCCACCGCCGTCATTCTTGCTCTGGCGCCTGCGGTCAAGCACGGCATCATCGGCCCCGACATCATCGCCGACTGCAAGTCTGGTGTCTCCGGCGCCGGACGGAGCCTCTCTTTGGGCACCCACTTCTCCGAGGTCAACGAGAACGTCATGGCCTACTCCGTGGATGGCCATCGTCACCTGCCCGAGGTCACCCAAGAGCTTGCCAGGCTCGCCCCGGGCTCCAACCTACGCGTCACCCTGCTCATGCACCTCATCCCCATGACCAGGGGCATCCTCGTGAGCTGCTACGCGCCGCTGCGCGACGGCGCCGTCGGGCATGGCGAGAGGGCCAAGGCTGAGGTCCGCGACCTCTATCGCAGCTTCTACAAGGGCGAACCCTTCGTCCAGGTCGTCCCGGACCCGCCTCAGACCAAGCAGACCGCGGGCAGCAACAACTGCACCGTCTTCACCACCGTGGACGCCCGCACCAACCGACTCATCGTCATCGCCTGCCTGGACAACCTGGTGAAAGGGGCCGCCGGCCAAGCCATCCAGAACATGAATATCATGTTCGGCCTGCCCGAGGATGAGGGACTTGGTCAGCTTGGCCTCTTCCCATGATGGTTCACCCCGTGGCTTCATGCCCCCATCGTCTAGTGGACTAGGACAGCGGCCTTTCAAGCCGTCAACAGGGATTCGAATTCCCTTGGGGGCACTCCGACTGGTGCTGGGCGCATAAGACAACCGGTCAACTTTTCTGTAAAATACTGTGGCGGATACGCGAACCTTGGCTCGCGGCTAGCCTGAATTGGCTGGGGTGCGAGCCCATTTTCAATCTATTTGAATTGAAGGGGTGTCTACATGAAGATCAAGACCCTTAGCTTCATAGTGATGGTTCTGGGTCTGGGGGTGCTCATCGGCGCAGCTTGCGGAGGTGGCGGAGAGGACACTACCAGCAGCTCTTCCGGCGAGACGGGCGGCAGCGTCTCCAGCAGCGTTCTGAACACGCAAACGCCAGAAGAACGGAGGGCGATGCAGGCGACCGTCGAGGCCACCGACAAGGCCGTCATCGAAAGCGCGGGAGGTGTCGCCTCAAACGCGGACCGTAACCTTGATGTTCCGTTCAAACTCAAGGTCGGTCAGCGGCAATCCGTCCAGGACGGCGGCATCTTCCTGAACATAGAACTTGTTGAGGTCATCGAGGACACCCGTTGCGCCGAGGGCTCTACCTGTCCCGACCCCGGAGCAGCCAGGATCAAGATAGACGTCAAGAGCGGCGGCATCCCCTTCGGGCAGACCGAGATGGCGCTGACGGGCGGCCAGGCCGAGCAGACGGTGAAGAGCTTCGGGAAGTACTCCGTTGGCTTCATCGCCCTTGACCCCGCCCCTGGCACCTCATCGGGTACTCCGGACTACGAGGCGACGCTGGTCGTCTTCCGCTCCAGATAACCCCGGTACCGGTCTCAGCTGACTTTGAGGAGGCGCCCCAGACGGACAGCCGACGGGACTTTCGCCGGTGCTCTGTTCAGGCGTATCTGTTTCGCGCATCTGTCCTCTTCGCCTCCTACGTAGTGGCTGATAACCTGACCGCCGTAAGTCTCCTATGATGAGAACACTGCTGCATAAGGCTATCCTCGCTTTGTCTATCGCGGCCCTGCTCGCCACTGTGGTGGCATGTTCCCGCTCCTCCTCGGCGGGCCCTCCTTCACAAACCACGACCCAGCCCAGTCAGATCGGTACTGCCTCACCCGTGCCCACCGCAACCACTCGTCCAGTCACGCCGACAGCCAGGCCGTCGCCGACCGTCATCCCAGCGCCCGCTTCGCCCACTCCCGCAGCCCCGGCTCCGCCCCCCACGCCGACCCCGAGGCCGTCGCCGACGCCGACAGCCCTGCCTGTTCTGGAGCGTGAGACCGAGTCCGCCACCCCGCTCAACAGAACCCCAACGCCTGCCCTCCCGTCCAGCGTGAACTTGGTGCCGGCTGCTCCCGACGGCTGGGACTCCTCAATCGTGGTGGCATCCCAGCCCAAGGCCCAGGCGTCACAGGGCGAGCTGTCCCTCGGCGACACGCCCTTCGTCAGCATCGGGGTCGGCAATATGGGCGAAGACCTCCTGGCCCAGGGATTCTTCGTTGACCTCTATTTCGATGAATACTTCGTGCAGCGGTTCCCGTCGCGGCGCCCTCTGCCGTCCCGTTCCATCATCGCCTGGGACGATTGGACGTTCCTGGCCGAGTTCGTCCGCCTGACACCGGGGGACCACACACTCAGGGTCGTCGCCGACCCAACCAACCTAGTCACAGAGTTGGACGAGTCGGACAACGTCGTCCAGTTGAGCGTCGTCTGGCGCGGAGATGAGCAGCCGTCGGCCGCCACCGCTACACGCGCACCCAACCTTCAGTTCTACACACCCGATGGCTGGGACGCTCCCCTTGTCGCCACGAGCTACGCCAGTGCGACGGCATCAGGGCCGCTCTCGGTGGATGCCGTTTCCTACATCCGCTACGCCCTCGTGAACCGTGGCCTGTCCAGCATCGCTGGCCGGGTCTTGGTGGACCTCTACCTTGACGATATCTTCCTCCTGAGAGAGAGTTGGGCGCACATCTTGGCCGACGGTGCCGTTGACCGCGAACCTTGGAGCCTGCTCCACGAGACCGTCCGCCTGGAGCCGGGCAGGCATATGCTCAAGGTCGTCCTCGACCCCACGGACCTCATCGCGGAGACGGACGAAGGGGACAATGTGCTCACCAAAGAGTTCATCTGGGCTGAGGGAGACGTGCCCCCCCGGTCGGTCGTTATCGCGGCCACGTTACAACCAGCCGCTCCGGACGTCCTCACGCTCCCTAACCTCGTCCCTGGATGGCTGTGGCAGTGGGATGGCCCCATCGTCGTCTCCACCCAGCCAGGGACCCACGTGGACAGCCAGATGACCACGTTATCCGGCGCGTTCATTGACTTGGTCATCTTCAACGAGAGCATCGTGGACGCGACCGAGCCTTTCGCGATAGACCTTTACTTCGATGGCCGTAAGGTCAACACGTTCCAGATGTCCGGCACGACGTGGGCGAAGGTCTTTCGCATCAGGGAAGACTGGGACGGGCTGCTCAGGAGCGTCCAGGTCTCCGAAGGCCCGCACACGCTCCGACTGGTGGTTGACCCTGACGACACCGTCCGCGAGGCTAACGAGTCCGACAACATCTACGAGAAGACTGTAGTCTGGCGCGACCTCGAGGAGCCCGCAAAGCCGCCAGTCACGTACACCCTAGCCCAGCTCACGAGCATGCTCTCTGGTCTTCAGACACTCCTCGACACGCGCGAGCCGCTCAGGCAAGAGGGCGAGCGCGGCCACTCCGAAGCGGCCCTCCGCGTCGTGGACGCCGGCTACTACCTTATCACGGGACGCAGCCTGAAGGACGAGAAGGTGG
>Ga0194132_10000153_pt1 | contig 135472 bp, 111 predicted proteins | sample TA2KigOf80mmetaG_FD_148612 | JGI IMG/M metagenome (GOLD analysis project Ga0194132, IMG submission 148612) | Freshwater microbial communities from Lake Tanganyika, Tanzania - TA2015054 Kigoma Offshore 80m | ecosystem: Environmental > Aquatic > Freshwater > Lake | place: Tanzania: Lake... | reverse complement strand
GTCCCGCGCGTGATCGCCCAGGCGCGGTCCCAGTCGAGGCCATGGATGTCGACGAGGAGTCGCATCAGCTCGGGGATGGCGATCGAGGGATGCGTGTCGTTCAGCTGAATGGCGGCCCGACCCGGTAGCGCGTCGAGATCGCTGTGGTCGGTCAGAAAGCGACGGAGGATGTCCTGCAGCGACGCGGACACGAAGAAGTACTGCTGCTTCAGCCGGAGCTCCCGCCCATGATCGGTGGAGTCATCTGGATAGAGCACTTTCGACAGCTTTTCCGATTCGGTCTTCTGCTCGACCGCCTTGATGTAGTTCCCTTCATTGAAGAACTGCAGGTTGAAATCCCGGGACGCCTTGGCCGACCAGAGCCGCATGTTGTTCACGGTTGCGGTGTTGTAGCCGGGCACGGGCATGTCGTAGGCCATCGCCATCACGGTGTCGGTGTCGACCCAGTGACTCCGCTGCCGGCCGTGCTCGTCTGTGAAGGTCAGCGTCCGCCCGCCGAAGTGGACCGTGAAGAGGACTTCTGGGCGCGGCAGCTCCCACGGATTGCCGTACCGCAGCCACGTGTCGGGTTGCTCGACCTGCGCCCCACGTTCGATGGCCTGGAAGAAGAGCCCGTACTCGTACCGAATGCCGTAGCCGTATCCCGGCAGTGAGAGCGTGGCCATCGAGTCGAGCAGGCAGGCCGCCAGACGACCCAGGCCGCCGTTGCCGAGCGCCGCGTCGTGCTCGCCGTCGCGAATGCCCTCGTACTCCACCTCGAGATCGGCCAGCGCCTCGCGACACGCGTCGTAGAGATCGCTGTTCAGCAGACTGTTGGCGAGCATCCGCCCTGTCAGGAACTCCATCGAGAGGTAGTACACGCGCTTGGCGTCACGCTGGTAGTACGCGCGCATCGTCTCCATCCAGCGTTCGACGAGGCGATCGCGCACGGCGTACGACGTGGCGTGCAGCCAGTCGCGGGGTGTCGCCGTGAGCGGATTCTTCCCCATCGAGTAGACGAGACGGTTCGCGATGGATCTGCGCAGCGATGCGCGGTCCCGCCCGAGCGTGTCGCGCTCGAAGATCTCCTTGGTGTCGTTCGTGGTGGATGCCATGGTCGCCGCACTGGTTATCGGCGTGCGTCACGGCTCCATGCACGCGTGGAGCACGCGCCGACGAGGTGGGGCGCAGGCGCGAGAGCGGGATTGCGCAGGACTACGCGCGTCTCCTCGCGGGTTCGCGACAATCGAGACGAGGCGTGATCGAGAGAGGCGTGTTCAGAACAGTGAGTGCCGAGTGCTCAGTGGCGATTCGTTCAACACGCCACTCCACGACACGGCATGGCTCGAGCACTACGGGCGACGGCGTGGAGTCGAACGGGCCGGTGACCGCCGCGCGCCGCGACGGACCTTCTCGCCCAGCGCTTTGAGTCGTGCTTCGTTGCCCACCACGAGAAGCGGCTGCGAGGGCGCTGTGAGCACGTTGAAGACGTCTCCGCCGGACGTCTTCGCGTAGATGTCCGCGTCGTCGGTCAGCAGTTGCAGCGCGCCTCCGCCCCCGGTGGCCTCGTACAACCGCACACCGAACTGACGGGCCAGAACGTCGATGACGTGGTGAAGGACGGCGACCGAGAATCCTCGGTGGCGAAGATCGGCCAAGACGAACAGCTCGAAGAGCTCGATCGGGGTGTACCGGCGCTCGGTGTAGCCGCCCGCCGCGGTTGGGCGTGACGGGATCGACGGTGACAGCAGCCCCCCGCTGTCCCAGAGCTGCAGCTGGCGGGCGGTCAGACCCGTGAGCGCCGCCACCTCGCGCGAGCTGTAGGTCTTCTTCAGACGCACCGGTCTGCCGTCGCGGCCCCCGCGAAGTCCTTCTCGGTCACTCCGCCCTCGCTGTGTGTCGTGTAGATGAGGGTCACGCGGCGGTAGTGGATCACCACATCGGGATGGTGATCGGCGGCTTCCGCGCCGGGTACGAGCCGAGAGACGAACGCAACCGCAGCAGGGAAATCCTTGAAGCCGAACTCCTTCGTGATGGCGGATCCATCGAGCCGCCATCCCTCGCCAAGCGTCGGCAGTCGCTCGGCGATCTCTTGGGCGGATAGCACAGGCATAGGGGCTACTCCGGTTGCTCGGCGCGTACCGTATCGAGGATCGCACGGGCGGCGTCGAGCGCGCGGAGCGCGTCGAACCGCCGCTCGTCGGCCGGAGGCCGGTCATCGCCGTCCAGAAACGCCCCCGCGGCCACGCTCCGATGATACGCGCGTTCGGCCGCCTGGAGCGCTTCGAGCGCGGCCTCATGCCCGGCCTGCCACTCGAGCCAGCGGACGAGCCTCGCCTCCGCCTCGCCTTCAGAAGACGCCGTCGCCTCGATGCCGAAGGGCGCACCGTTCTCCCCGCGCGTCGCACGCGCGATCCAGCCCTCGTCACCACCGACTGTGCGGATGGACAGCCACCGAGCGCCGATGCGAACGAGCTTCATCCCCATCGGCTATACGCGCCCAAATCGCGCCGGGGCGGTGGCGGAAAGGAGTGGATCCATTCGACCGTCTAGGATGAGATCCGCGACGAGCTGCGCGGTGAGGGGCGCGAGCAGAATGCCGTTTCGAAAGTGACCGGTTGCGTACACCACACCGGGAAGCATCGAGGAAGGGCCGATGAGCGGCAATCCATCCACGCTGCCTGGACGCAAGCCCACGCGCGCTGAGACAAAGCTGGCATCGGCCAGTGAGGGAATGACCTTCGATGCGGCACGAAGAAGCGCTGACACACCCGCCACCGTCACCCGCTCGTCGAAACCAGCGTCCTCGACCGTGGCCCCGACCAGAACCGTGCCGTCGAGCCAGGGTACGAGGTAGCAGTCGTCACTCCAGGTGACGCGACGGAGCACCGGCGCCGCCGCCCCTCGCACCTGGAGGAGCTGCCCGCGCACCGGATGCACGGGCAGCGGGACCAGAGCGCCGTCGATCTGCATCGCCGACGCCCAGGCGCCCGACGCTACGACAACATGCCCGGCCAGGCGAGACTGGCTGCCCAGGTCGGCCCGCAGCAGGCGGCCCTCGGCCCCGATGCGGCGCACGCGGTCCAGCCGCTCGAAGAGCACGCCGAGATGCTGCGCCGCGCTGACCGTGGCGTCCATCAAGTCATGCACGGCGACGTAGCCGTGCCCGGCGATCACCAGGCCCTGTGTGACGTCCGGCGCAATCGACGGCTCCTCGCGGCGTACTGCGGTGGCATCAAGCGCCTCGACCCGAAGACCGCGAGCCCGCAGGGCCTCGGCCAGCCGTTCGAAGTCCCCCGCAGGGTCCGTCGCGACGCTGAGCGAGCCCGAGCGGCCGTATTCGACTGATCGATCGGTCTGCGCGGCAAGCCTGGTGAGATGGGACTCGAAGCAGTCGAGACCACGCGTCGTGAGATCGAGTAGTGGGCCTTCGTGCGGCGCTTCCAGGAAGGGCGCCAGCATCCCAGCCGAAGCGTGCGTCGCGCCGCCGGCCGGCTCTCGATCGTCGACAACCCTCACCGTCGCACCGCGTCGGGCGAGCTCAAAGGCCACCGAGCAGCCGATGATTCCAGAACCGACGACCAAGACGTCTTCCGTGCAAGTCACCGCGCTCATCTTAACGAGGACGGCTGTTGACGACGACAGCCGGCTGGGACCATCTTCGATTTCCAGCCGTGAGTGAGGACGCCGCGGCTCCTCGCCGAACGAGATCACGACGTCGTGACCGCTTCGGGAGACTATGTCATTCGCCAAAAAGTCATGCCTCGGGCGTTAGCGACAGGTGCATTCGTGATAGACTGACATATCAGTGTAGTACAGAGTCCCCCCGGCTCCCGCGTGGACCGCCGAAACCAGTTGCTCCAGGCGGCGGCCTCGGTCTTCGCCCAGAAAGGCTACCGGCAGGCCTCCGTGAGCGACGTCATCGCCCAGGCTGACGTCGCTCGCGGAACGTTCTACCTCTACTTCCGCAGCAAGCACGAGATCTTCGTGGCTGTCATCGAGGCGCTTCACCGCCGGATCACTCAGAACCTCGACCCGACCGGCGAGCAGGCCGATATCGGCACCGACGCGCGCGCGTTCCTCGTCTCTCAGTGCGTGGCCTGGCTGGAGTTCTTTGCCGCCAACCGCGAAGCGGCCATGGTGGCATTCCGAGAAGCGGCCGCCCTCGATCCGCGGTTCAACAGCAGCTTCACCACCGTTAAACGGGCGGCGGTTGCCTTCCTCGCACGACCGCTGCAACATCTCCAGGACCTGGGCCACATACGAGCCCGCGTTCCGCCGGATCGGCTGGCACAGCTGCAACTCGGCATGCTCGACGCGCTCCTCCAGTCGTCTGTCTTGTCCGACCCCGAGACCGATATTCAGACCCTCTCCGAACAGCTCGTCGACGTCTTGTGGAACGGCATCCACCCGGAATGATGTGCTTCCGAATGGTGCCGGCTCGCCCGCCAAACGGTCGTACCGACCCCGTCGTCTTTCGACCGCGGTTGCTCTCTGGCCAGGACATTCCCGTGTCTGAGGACACCCTCGCCGGCGTGAATCTGCGCTAAACTGCTGATTTTTGGCTCGGTTCCAGCGAAGTGACCCGGGTACAGACCTTGCGTTGGTGACAGACGGCGTAAGGAGACCCCGTCCCATGTTCTCGAATCGATCGGCGTTCATCGGACTCGGCGTGGCGTGTGTGCTCGCCGCGGCGGCCGGCAGCTACCTGGCAACCCGCCATGCCGCTGAGAGCGGTGCGATTGCAGCGCCGATGGCCGATTCGCCCGCGGCGGTCCGCAGTCCCGTCAGTGATGTGGTCCCAGCCGCACCGTCCGCATCGGTCGAGGCTGAAGCCTCTCGTCACGAGACCGCGGCGCGCGAGGAGGTCTCGCGCCCCAATCCGCTAGAGGAATCGAAGTCGCCGAGACGCGTTCGTCGCACGGCTGCATCCCAGACGACCGCACGGGCCTCCGAACCCGCGCTCGCCCGGCGCAGTGGTCCTGACTCCGCGCCTTCCGAGCGTCAGGTCGCGGACCAGCCCCTCGCGGTCACGTCTTCGTCGGATCTCACGCCAGTCGAGCCCAGGTTCGACCCGCCCCTCTCCGTGCCCGAGGCTCGATCCGTACAGCCCGAAAGCCCCGCGCGCGCCGACCTTCCAGAAGCACCGCAATTCCACGAGCTCGTCGTCGCTGCCGAGTCGGTGATGGGGCTCCATCTCGAAACGACCGTCAGCAGCGAGCACGCGCGCGTCGAAGACACGGTCGAGGCACGGGTCGCGCGAGATGTGCGTGTCGGTCGGCTCGTTGCCGTCCCGGCCGGCTCCCATGTACTGGGGTCGGTCGTCGCGGTCGATCGAGGCGGGAAGTTCAAGGACCGTGCACGCGTAGGCATTCGATTCCACACGCTGATGCTCGCCGACGGGAGCCGCGTGCCGATCACGACCGAGACGATCTTTCGCTACGGCGGGAGCCCCGGCGACTCGAGCGCGAAGAAAATCGGTGGGGGGGCCGTCGCAGGCGCCATTCTTGGCGCCATCATCGGCGGCGCCAAAGGCGCGGCCGTCGGTGCGACGGCGGGCGCCGGCGGTGGCACGGCAGTCGTGATGGCCGGTGAGCGTCATGGAGCGACCTTCGCGGCCGGCAGCGAGGTCACGGCTCGTATTCTGGCGCCAATCACGGTGACGGTCGGCCGCTGAGCGAGGGGTATGGCATGATGGGCTTTTGCGGAGGCCTTTGTATGTCCAAGCCCAGCCTCGCCGTCTCGTTCCTGCTGACCGCAAGCCTGCTCGGCGGCGCGGAGATCCTCGCACAGCAAGTCACGAAGCCGGCGGTCGCCGGCGTGACGAATTTCTCGAAGCTCGAAACGACCGTCGCGTGTGGCGGGGCCACCTCGCCCGAGGCCATGCCGGAGCTCAAGAAGATGGGCTTCGCGTCCGTGATCAACCTGCGGCAGGCTTCGGAACAGGGCGCCAACATCGCCGCGGGTGAAGCGGCGGCCAAAGCAGCCAACCTGCGCTACATCCACATCCCGTTCAGCGCGGCGTCCCCCGAGACATCGGCCGCCGATCGGTTCGTCGAGGAGATCACGAAGCCGGCCAATACCCCCGCGTATGTCCACTGCGCGAGCGCCAACCGGGCCGCCGCCATGTGGCTCATCAAGCGTCTCGCCGTGGACGGGTGGGATCTCGAGAAGGCATCGGCCGAGGCGGCGGCGCTCGGGCTGTCCAATCCCGCGCTGAAGGAGTTCGCTGTCAACTACGCGAAGGCGCGCAAGCGCTGAACGCGCGCAGGTTCTTCCGTTCGCGCGTGCCGACCCATGGACGCTGCCAGCTTCAGACGGAGCGGCCACGATCTGGTGGATTGGATCGCAGACTACCTGGAGAGCCCCGAGCGCTACCCGGTGCTCTCGCAGGTCGCACCTCACGCCATTCGATCGGCGCTCGGGGCCGCGCCGCCAGACGAGGGCGAGCCCTTCGAGCGGATCTTCGCCGACTTCGAGCGCATCCTCGTTCCCGGGCTGACGCACTGGAATCATCCCGGTTTTCTCGCCTACTTTCCGAGCACCGGCAGCGGTCCTGGCATTCTCGGTGAGTGCCTCGCCGCTGCGCTCAACCAGCAGGCAATGTTGTGGCGGACGTCCCCGGCCGCGACCGAGCTGGAGCAGGTGGTGCTCGACTGGCTGCGCCAGCTCATCGATCTTCCGCCAGGCTTCGACGGGGTCATCTACGACACGGCTTCGATCTCGACGTTCCATGCGCTCGCGGCCGCCCGCGAGCACGCCGTGCCGGGCGTGATGCTGCACGGGCTCGCCGCGCGATCGCTCCCACCGTTACGCGTTTACTGCTCGGAACAGGCGCACTCGTCGGTCGACAAGGCGGTCATCGCGCTCGGTCTGGGGAAGTCGGGTCTCCGGAAGATCGCGGTGGATGAACTGTTCCAAATGCGGCCGGAGGCGCTCGCGGATGCGATCACGCGCGACCGGGCGGACGGCTGCCTGCCGGTCGCGGTCGTCGCCACCGTCGGAACCACGTCGACCACGAGCGTGGACCCGGTGCCGGCTCTCGCCGATATCTGCGCGCGCGAGCGGGTGTGGCTGCACGTCGATGCGGCCTACGCCGGAGTCGCCGCCATGCTCGCCTCGCACAAAGACGTGCTGCACGGCGCCGAACGAGCAGAGTCGGTGGTGGTGAACCCGCACAAATGGCTCTTCACACCGATGGACCTGAGCGCGCTCTACGCTCGACGTATGGACGTCCTCCGCGCTGCGTTCGCGCTGACGCCGGAGTACCTCCAAACGAGTGACGGTCCCGATGCCCGCAACCTGATGGACTACGGGATTCCGCTCGGGCGCCGATTCCGCGCCCTCAAACTCTGGATGGTGCTGAGGAGCTTCGGCCGCCGCGGCATCGAGGCACACCTGCTTCGACACATCGAGCTGGCTCGCCGCTTCGCCGAGTGGGTCGACGCCCACCCTCACTTCACGCGGGTGGCACCCGTCCGGTTCAGCGTGGTGTGTTTTCGGTGGACGCCCGCGGTCGAGCCAGCGGCGCTCAACCGATTGAATGCCGCTCTGCTCGATGCCGTCAACCGCACAGGCGACGTCTTCCTGTCACAGACCATCTTGGACGGCCACGTCACGCTTCGGCTGGCCATCGGCCACGAGCGGACCATGATCGAGCACGTCGAACGGGCATGGACACTGCTGCAGGAGCACGCGTCACGTCTCCACGCCGGCGCGGGGTGATGGCCCCCTGGCGTCGCGAAGGTCACTCCTGAGTGCCCACGTCCTCGGGCCGAAGCCGCCACGCTTCCGACCACGTGCGACCGCCATCGGCACTGGTCAGAGCGACCACTCCGTATCGAGGGAAGTCGGCCGTCACCCCGTCACCTAAGCCGATGAGGCGGGCCAAGAGTCGAGGCAGGTGCGGAAAGTGGCCTGCGATCAGCACGTCCTCGGTCAGGCCCACGAGGCGATCGCGCGTCCATTCGGGGGGATCGTCTGGCTGGAGATCGCGACTCGCCGAGAAGGTCGCCAGCGGATTCACGGCGCGCCAGAACGCCTCGGCGGTCTGCTTCGCGCGAAGCTTCCCGCTGTGCCAAATGACCGACGGTCGGGCACCCCGCGAAGCGGCTTCCGTCGCCAGGCGCGCCACGGTCGCCCGACCTTGAGGCGACAGCGGGCGTCGGATGTCGACGTCCGGCCCGACGGCCTCGCCGTGATGGACGAGCAGGAGCTTCATCATTCGCACGCCCGCAGAGACCAACGGATGACCGGTTTCGTGCGATTCTCTTGCGACAGGCTCATGGACGCTCCGGACAAGCCGCCAATCCGCGGCTGGCTGCTGGTGCTGTGTGGCTGCCTCGGCGTCTGGCAGCCCCTCCACGTCGCGGGCGCTGCGGCCTCTGCGCTCCAGGCGATCCCCAATCGCGGGTGGCCGCTCGTGCTGCTGCTGCTCGTCCGGCTGCTCGCGACGGCCCTCGGCGTCTCTGCCGCCGTCGCGCTGGTGGGCCACCACGGCGGCGCGGTGCGGCTGGCGCACCTGGCGCTGTTCCTCTGGATGGCGGTTGAGCTGTTTGTGTACGGAACGTCCATCTTCCCCAACAACCGGATGCCAGGCGACACGCCTCTCTATGTAGCAGCCACACTGATCTACTCCATCGTCTGGTCGGTGTACTTGTGGCGGTCGGCGCGCGTCAGGCACACCTACCAGGGGTCGTAGCTCCGGTGTTCAGCGCGAGTTCGCGAGCATCGCTTCCCGTCTGGCGCGAAACTCCGAGCCTGGTTTCCAGGCCGGGAAGGTGTCGGCCTCGGCGACGCGGTATCCGACGGCGAAGTAGAGCTTCAGGTCCTCGCGGGCCCCGTCCAGATTCCACTCCGGTTTCACGACATCGGAGGGCTGATGGTAGTCGCGCGCGACCCACTGCTCCCGCACGCGCTGCGAGAACTCAGGGGGCTTGCCGATGAACTCCACGCCCTCGTCCGGGGCCATGGCCGGGACACCGAGTCTGGCGAAGTTGAAGTGGTCGGACCGGTAGTAGGAGCCCTTCTCGGGCTCGGGGTCGGAACGGATGAGACGCCCCTGCTCGCCGGCCGCGCCGCGCGCATAGTCGTCCAGGTCGGAGGCGCCCAGGCCGATGAGCGTGAGATCCTTCGTGCGACCGTGGACGTTCAACCCGTCGATGTTGATGTTGGCCAGCGTCCGCTCCAGCGGATACAGCGGGGACGCCCCGTAGTGTTCGGATCCGAGCAGGCCTTGTTCCTCGGCGGTCACCGCGAGAAAGAGAATCGATCGCTTGGGACGGACTGGGAGCTTCGTGAACGCGCGCGCGATCTCGATCATGCCCGCGACGCCGACCGCGTTGTCCTTCGCCCCGTGATAGATGCGTGTGGTCGTCCCGTCCGTCTCGGTGCCCATGTGATCCCAATGGGCCGTGTAGATCACGTATTCGTTCCTGGTCGAAGGCGCCTTCCCTGCGCGCCCGCCGGGCTCGGGGTCGCGTCCTTCGAGCTTCGCAATCACGTTGCGTGACTCGATCGTGCGCAAGGTGTTCTTGAGCGTGAGAGACGCCGTGATTCCGAGCGGAACTGGCGTGAACTCACGCGTCATTGCCTGCGCTTTGAGCTGATCGAAGTCGTGACCGGCCCACTCGAGGAGCCGGCGGCCCTGCTCGCTCGTGATCCAACCCTCGACCGCCGCGCGCCCGATGTTCTTGTCGGCCGTCACGCGATCGAACCGCTCACCGACGTTGCCTTGAACCACCGAGAACGGGTAGCTGGCCGGCACCGTCTCGTGAATGATGAGCGCGCCGGCTGCGCCTCTCTCGGCAGCCACCTCGAACTTGTAGGTCCAGCGGCCGTAATACGTCATGGCGCGCCCGCCGAACACCTTCGGATCGAGCGCCTCGGGGTTGTCCGACTGGGCGACGGGCGGATCGTTGATGAGCATCACGAGGGTCTTGCCCTTGACGTCCACCCCCTTGAAATCGTCCCAGCCGAACTCGGGCGCGACGACCCCGTAGCCCACGAACACGAGCTCGGACTGGTCGATGCTGGCGGTCGGTGCCACCCGCTTGGTCCACGCCACGACATCGTCCTTCCAGGTCAGGCGCCGTTCTTCGGGGCCCTTCTTCAGGACGAGCGGTGCGCCGTCCGCGGTGATCCCCACGAGTGGCACCCGTTGAATGAACGATCCATCCGGATTGCCGGGCTTCAAGCCGATCCGCTTGAACTGATTGATGAGATAAGCGACCGTCAGCTGTTCGCCCTTTCCGCCCGGGGCACGCCCCTCGAACTCGTCGGAGGAGAGCTCCTTCGTGTGCGCCAACACGGCGTCGATATCGATGTCCGGCAGCGCCCCCAACGTGGTGCGCTCCACAGACGGTGTCGGTCCCGGAATCAAGTCGCTGACCATCTCGGCCGGCTTTTCCGAGCACGCCGCGGCCAGGACGGTCATTAACGCGCCGAAGAACGTAGACGTGCGCCTCATTGCTCTAACATTACTGCACGTGCTCGGCCCGCCGGCGACCCCTGCGAAGGCCGAAGGATTCGACGCCGGAGACCGGAGATATCATGGGGGGCTTGCGTCCCGTCGGCGTGACCCCTGAACCCCTATGACGACACCCGTTCACCGCATCGCCATCATCGCCGGAGACGGCATCGGCCAAGAAGTCATCCCACCAGGCATCGCGGCGCTCGAGGTGGCCATGCGCGGCTCGGGTGCCGAGCTCGCGTTCACAGAGCTCCCGTGGGGCTGTGAGTACTACGGCCGGCACGGGCGCATGATGGACGCCGACGGCTTCGATCGCTTGAAGGCGTTCGATGCCATCTACCTTGGCGCTATCGGATCCCCCACGGTGCCGGATCATATCGCCGTCTGGGATCTGCTCCTGCCGTTGCGCCAGAGGTTCCAGCAGTACGTCAACTTGCGGCCGATGCGCTTGTTGCCAGGGTTGAGCTCGCCGCTGGCGAACCGAGGACCGGCCGAGATCGACATGATCTGCGTTCGCGAGAACTCCGAGGGCGAGTATGCAGGCCTCGGGGGTCGGCTCCACGTCGGCACACCGCACGAGGTCGCCGAGCAGACGGGACTCTTCACCCGCCACGGCATTGAGCGGATCGTGCGATACGGCTTCGAGCTCGCGTCGAAACGACCGCGGCGGCTCCTCGCTAGCGCGACCAAGTCGAACGCGCTCAGGCATTCGATGGTGCTGTGGGACGAGGTCGCCGAGTCGGTCGGCCACGCATACCCGTCGGTGACGCTCCGTAAGTACCACGTGGACGCGCTGGCGGCTCGCATGATCTCCCACCCACAGACGCTCGACGTCATCGTGTGCTCGAATCTCTTCGGCGATATCCTGACCGACATCGGCTCGGCGCTGTCGGGCAGCCTGGGCATCGCCCCGGGTGCGAACATCAACCCCGAACGCGAATACCCCTCGATGTTCGAGCCGATTCACGGCTCGGCGCCCGACATCGCTGGCAAAGGGGTGGCCAATCCCATCGGGGCGATCTGGGCAGGTGCGATGATGCTCGATCACCTCGGCCATCGCGACGCGCACGACCGCGTTCTCGGAGCGATCGAGCGTGTCGTCGCGTCGGGAAAGTCCAGAACACCGGATCTTGGTGGCAACGCGACCACGCGGGAGCTCGGCGACGCGATTCGAAGCGAAGTCTGAGCCGGCCGCCGTAGCCTGCGGCGAAGACGACGGTGTGGGGTCGGGCCGAGTGTGGGGCGGAGTCCGGTTGGGGCGTTCGATCGACGCCGCGCACAGCGCGGCCGCGAGGGAGCGGGGCGTCGGGGCCCCGCGAGCGGCCGAGCCGGGGTGTGGGGCGGAGCCCACGTAAGTAAGAAAGGCAGGGAGGGTATGGCGGCACGTTCGACGTGGAAGGGCTATCTGAAGATCAGCCTGGTCAACATTCCAATCAAAGTGTTCCCTGCGACCGATGCGGCCGCGACGCTCAGCTTCAATCAGCTGCACGCCGAGTGCCAGACACGCATTCAGCATAAGCGTTGGTGTCCGCACTGCGAGCGTGAGGTACCCAACACGGACATCGTGAAGGGCTACGAGTTCGAGAAGGGCCGCTGGGTGCTCGTCCAGGAAGAGGATATCGAGAAGGTACGCGTCGAATCGACCCGCGTCATCAATCTCGAACAATTCACGGACGAGGCCGACATCGATCCCATCTACCTCGAGCGGCCCTATTATCTGGCGCCTGATGGAGCCGTCGCGCGTGAGGCGTTCGCGGTGATTCGGGAAGGCATGAAGGGCAAAGCCGGAATCGGAAAGGTCGCCCTCTACGGACGCGAGTACCTCATCAAGGTGCAGCCCCGCGAGAAGGGGCTCATCATGTACACGCTGCGGCACGCGAACGAGATTCGCAGCATGGACGCGATCGATGAGCTCGCTGACGTGCCCGAGCAGGTCAAACCGCAGGAAGTCGCGCTGGCGCGACAGGTCATCAGTACCTTCGAAGGGGATCTCGACTTCAAGGCCTACCACGACGAGTACCAAGAAGGCTTGCGGCAGATCATCGACGCGAAGGTGGCCGGACGAGAGATCGTGGCGCCCGAGGTCGAGGCACCGCCCAAGGTCGTCAACCTGATGGAGGCGCTTCGCAAGAGCCTCGACACGATCAGCGCGACCAAGAAGAAGGCCGCACCGGCGCAAGCCGGCCAGAAGGCCGCTCCCCAGACCATGAAGAAGCGGGCGAGGGCCTAGCGCAGCGTCTTTTCGAGCCTGACTTCGTCTCGCACCGGAATGCCGGCAAAGCCCGGGTGTTGTTCGTGGGTGTGGGCGACGACGCTGCCGGGCACGAGCTCGGTCAGACGATAGCCGCGGCGCTGGTAGAAATAGAGCGCCGGCAGATTGTCGTTGGTGGTCGACACGACGAGGCGTACGAGGTTGAGCCGGCGGGCGAGCAGCTCTGCCTCGGCGACCAGGTAGGATCCCACCCCGGTCCGCTGCCACATCGGATCGGTAGCCAGCGCGGCGATGTGCAAGGCGTCACCGAGCAGGCGGTAGGCGAGGGCCCCCCCCGGCTCGGACTGCATGATCGCCACCAGGGCAGGCAACTGGTCGATGTCCACCAGCTCGCCGAACGCGACAATGCGGGTCCGTCGGAAATCGCGCTCGAAGAGCTCGCGCGCCGCCCGACGGTCCGCGTCGTTGGCCTCGCGCACCAGGACGGGCGGGAGATCGATCCGCGGCCGGCAGTCACACACGATCTGGACGTGCGCGTCACCCCAGTCGACGAACTTGCCGCACCGGGAGCACCGGAGCACGGCCGGCTTGGCACCGAAGGATTCGCTGCTCATCCGTGACGCTCCGCTCGATCGTGTTCAGGCATGGGCGCCTGGTCGAACGCCCACGTCGGGTCCGGTCGCCTGCGGGCGACGGCCCTTGGCAGCCACCCACCACAACACGAGCCCGAACAACGCCGCGACCGCCAGTATTGTCGCGCCAAACAGCCCGAGCGCGCGGTAGAGAATCGACTGCGTCTCCATCCGCACCTCCATCTCGAGCGGCGTTCCCGCTAGGCGATCGGCCAGGGGCTGCTCCCAGGCCAGGATATTCCCTCGCCGAACGCGGTCGACGTTGTGGAACACGACCTTACTGGGCACGTGCAAGCGAAACGCCACCACCTCGTCGCCCACCCATGGGTAACCGCCCGCAGCGGGCGCTGCCGGGCGTCCGACGCGCTGGCGGTAGATGTAGCGCTCGCCCTCGCGCGCAAACGTGTAAGACGACCACCCGAACTGCGCGGTGCTGCCGAGGCGTCGGACATCCGCGACCCGCATGCGAACGTGCACGTAACGACGCCCGTGACGGCTCGAAAAGGTGACGCGCGTGACTTCCGTGTCGGGCGTCTCGAAGAATGCGCGCACGGCGCCCCGGGAAAGGCTGGCCTCCAGCCGTGGATCGAAGCTCGCCCCACGCAGGAGATTGAGCGCCGGCACGGAGCTGTGCACCAGAAGCGTCGCCGAACCGTCCAGGGCCAGCTGCATCTCTTCCTCATACTCGTATTGCTGGAAGAGCGCCGCGCCGCCGCATGCGGCGTTGACGAGCGACGCAAGGACCACCGCGAGAACGCCGCTCGAGCACGCAGGCGTAGCCAAGCGCATCCGAGCAGAATGATATAGTACGACGCTCCTCGTCGTGGACAGAGGACCGTTGTGACTGGGACCGCGTCGATCCGGTCACGAACGATCGACCGATTCGACCGCGGCGGTGGTCCCCGTCAGGCACGCAGGCGTGAAGCCCCTCCTCTATCTCATCGACGGCAGCTCGCAGATGTACCGAGCGTTCCACGCGCCGATCCGCACGGCGGAAGGCACGCCCCTGCGTGACGCGTTGGGACGGCCTACCAACGCGGTCTACATCTTCGTGACGATGCTGCGCAAGCTGCTCAAAGAGCACGACACGCAGTACATCGCCGCGTCGTTCGACCTTCCCGGCCCGACCTTCCGCGACGAGCTCGCGGCGGACTACAAGGCGAACCGCGCGCCGATGCCCGACGATCTGGCCGCCCAGATTCCACTCGTCCACCGCGCCTGCCGCGCCCTCGGCGTGCCGATCCTGACCCACGAACGCTACGAGGCCGACGATGTCATCGGAACGGTCGCCATGCGTGCCCGTACGCACGGCTTCGACGTCGCCATCGTCACCGGCGACAAGGACTTCTTTCAGCTGGTCGGTGACGGCGTCCGCGTGTTCAACCCACGTGACGATGGGACGTGGTACGACGAGGCGGGTGTCAAAGAGAAGTTCGGTGTCACGCCGCGGCAAGTCGTCGACGTGCTCGCCCTGATGGGAGACACCATCGACAACGTGCGCGGCGTACCCGGCATTGGCGAGAAGGGAGCGCGGGATCTCATCGGCACCTACGGCTCGCTCGACGCGCTGCTGGAGCGGGCGTCAGAAGTGCCACAGAAGAAGTATCGGGAGGCGCTCCTCGCGAACCGCGAGGCCGCGCTCGCCAGTCGCGAGCTCCTGCGCATTCACACCGACGTGCCGGTCGACGTCGAACCGTCGACGCTCCGGTATGCCGGGCCCACGACCGCCGACTGCTACGCCCTCTTCTCGGAGCTCGGCTTTCGTTCGCTCGTCATGGAGTTCGCCCCGACGGCGGCCACGACCGGGGCCGACTATCGGATGATCACGTCGGCCCGCGATCTCGACGTCCTGATGGGGGACATCAAGCGGGCGGGACGCGTCGCGATTGCCGCGCTGGCGGATTCGCCGACCACCGTACGGGCGGGCCTTGTCGGAATCTCGCTCGCAACCGCCGCACGGACGGCACGGTACATTCCGCTGAGTGGGCCTGCACCGGCGGCCGTGCCACAGACAACGGGCGGTGGCCTGCTGGACATGGTGAACGTGCCCGAGACGGCCGAGTCCGCGGAGTCAGCGGCACCGGGGCTTCGCGTCAAGGACGTGCTGGACGGCCTCCGCGGACCGCTCGAGGACCCGGCGATTTCCAAAGTAGGGCACGACCTGAAGACCTCGCTCGTGCTGCTCGCGAGGCAAGGCGTCGAGCTCAGGGGGCTCGGGCTCGATACCATGCTTGGCAGCTATCTGCTCGACGCCACCAAGCCTGGACATCCTCTCGAGAACACGGCGCTCGACCACCTCGGATACAAAGCGCTCTCCGAGGAGGACGTCTGCGGACGCGGCGCGAAGGCCGTCGCGCTGGCCACCCTCTCGCCGAGCGTCGTGCTCGCGTTTGCCGGCGAGCGATCCGACCTGGCACTGCAGCTGACCGATCGCCTCGAACCGCAGCTCGCCGAGGCTGGGCTCGACGCGATCTATCGCGATCTGGAGCGGCCGCTCGTGCCCGTGCTGGCGGCGATCGAGCGCGCGGGCATCCGCGTGCATCTGCCGGCGCTCGCGGCGCTCTCGAGCCGCGTGGAGCGGGAGCTGGCTGCTCGGTGCGACCAGATCTTTGCGCTGGCCGGTGAGTCCTTCAACATCAACTCTCCCCAGCAGCTGTCGCACATCCTCTTCGAGAAGCTCCAGCTGCCGACGCTCAAGAAGAACGTCAAGACCAAGACGGCCTCGACGGCGGCCGATGTCCTCGAGGAGCTTGCGGCCGTTCACGACCTGCCGCGCCTGATTCTCGACTGGCGGGCGCTTCAGAAGCTGAAGGGCACCTATATCGACGCGCTCCCACTGCTCGTGAATCCAGAGACCGGACGCGTCCACACGCGGTTCAACCAGGCCGTCGCCGCTACTGGGCGCCTGAGCAGCAGCGATCCGAACCTCCAGAACATCCCGATCCGGACCGAGCTCGGTCGGGAGATTCGCGCCGCGTTCGTCGCTGAGCCCGGCCACGTGTTGATCTCCGCCGACTATTCGCAGATCGAGTTCCGAGTGCTCGCGCACTTGGCCAATGACCCGGTGCTCATCGACGCGTTTCGGGAGGGAGCCGATTTCCACGAGCAGACCGCACGGAAGATCTTCGGTGCCGAGTCTGGGCGCGATCCCCGCGATCTGCGCAGTACGGCCAAAATGGTCAACTACGCGCTGCTCTACGGCAAGACGGCCTTCAGCCTGGCCAAAGACATCGGCGTGTCGCAGCAGCAGGCGCAGGAGTTCATCGACGCGTACTTCAAAGGGTTCCCCGGCGTGCGGGCGTACATCGACCAGACCCTCGCTGACGCGCGTGTCTCAGGCGTCGTCAAGACCCTTTACGGCCGTCGACGTCTCGTGCCCGACCTTAACAGTCGGAACGGTCAGATCCGAGCGGCCGCGGAACGCGAAACCGTGAACCTGCCGATTCAGGGCACGGCCGCCGACATCCTGAAGCGGGCCATGATCGACGTGCACCAGGCGCTCGACACCCGGTCCGACGCGCGCATGATCCTGACGGTGCACGACGAGCTGCTCTTCGAGGTCCCGGAAGCGCGGGCCGAGGAGATCGTCGCGCTCGTGCGCGAACGCATGCAGCAGGCGGCCACGCTCCGCGTGCCGCTCGTCGTGGACGTCGGGATCGGTCCGAACTGGCGGGACGCGAAACATTAGAGTGCGGTCGATCTTCGCGGCGCCCGCTGTCCGGCCCGTGCGTGAGCGTTGGGCCGCAGTCCGGCCCCTCGGCGTTTCGGTTTGAACGACTGATTTGGACGAACGATCCCGGAGGGCAAGCCCTACGGACCCTGGTTCCAGCGTCCTTTGAACTGCTCCCATTCCTGACGGAGGGCATCGGGGGACTGCGCGGTCGCGCGCGCGCGCAGCGGCACGATGACCCGGATGACGAGAAGATCGAGGTCGGTCCGGAGGCGGGCGCCGTGGTCCTCCGCGAGAGGGGCACGGACCCAGCCTGCAAGCGCAGCATCCCAGGCCGCCAGGTGATCGCCCAGGCCCGAGGCCGAGGCCGACAACCAATAAGAAGCCACCCCACTGCCGGGATTTCTCCCCAACTCGTCTCGCATGCGATCGCGGATCTGCTGATAGAACGTGTGGCGCTCGATCTCCGCACGCGGTCGCGCCTCGCGATCGAGCGCGCTCGCCCACCAGTCGAGCACGCGCTCGCGTGCCGTTCCGCTGAGCTGCTTGGGACGATCGACGAAGAGCGTATCGAAGAGCGTGGCCGCGGCCCCGGCCGCGCCTTCGAGATAGAGCTGCTGACCGAGACCGACGAGCAGCTCCAGCCGCTCGTCCTCGGTGAGCTTGTGGGGTCGGATCCGCCGAAGCCGTTCACGCGAGGTGGAAAGGTGGTCCGCCGTTCCACCGTCACGGAACTGCTCGAGCGTCGCTCGCGCCACGACGAGGTCCACGCTGTCCGCACGCTCGGGGGAACGGACCGATTCTGCGGCCGTGATCGCGGCATCGAACCGGCGCTCGTTGTAGAGCTGCCGCGCGACCGCCAGCGGATCTCGGGCGGGAGCCACCGCGGTGGTTCGCGTCTCGGCCGGACCCGGGACGAGCAGGGTCACGAATGCGGTCACCAGACCGAGACGCATTGCAGCGATGGTAACACACGGCTGCAACATGACCTAACTAACTGAATTCATGGCTGTTACTCGGCTGCGGCGGGAGGGTTTGCTACAATGCGCCCAGCATGCCTGAGCCAAGGGTCGTGCCGCGCGCGGAGCACACGCTGTCGCGCCGGGAGATCGACCCGGACGCCCTCAAAGTCTTGTATCGCTTGCGTCAGTCGGAGCACACTGCCTACCTGGTGGGCGGCAGCGTCCGCGATCTGCTGCTCGGCCGGCGGCCCAAAGACTTCGACATCGGCACTTCCGCGCACCCCTATCAGATCAAGAAGCTCTTCCGGAACTGCTGGATCATCGGCCGGCGGTTCCGGCTCGCGCACGTGAAGTTCGGTCCGAAGGTCATCGAGGTCGCGACGTTTCGGCGGCAGCTGCAACCCGGTGAAGAAATCGTCCAGGACGGGGTGCCCGCGCACGTCCCCCACACGCACCCACACGGCAGCGTCCCGACGCCGGACGGCGCAGAGCCGGTGCCACTCGAAGCCGGCCAGGAGGATCGCGCCCGACGGGACCACACTCTCGGCCGCGAGAACACGTTTGGCACGCCGGAAGAGGACGCCTTCCGCCGCGACTTCACGATCAACGCGCTCTTCTACGACATCGCCACCTTCTCGATCATCGACTACACGGGTGGCATGGAGGATCTGGGGGCTGGCCTCGTGCGATCGATTGGCGATCCGGAGGTGCGCTTCCTCGAGGATCCGGTACGGATGATGCGGGCGATCGCGCTTGCCTCGCGTCTCGCCTTCACGATTGATCCGCCCATCATGCGCGCGATCGAACTGCGACGACATGAGCTGGCGTCGAGCTCATCGGCGCGGCTGCTCGAGGAGTACTACAAGATCCTGCGTGCAGGCGCCGCGGAGAAGACCTTCCGGGGGCTGGCGGCCGCTGGGCTCCTGGAACCGGTCTCGCTCGAGCTGCATCGAGGCGCGGCAGGTGCGCTGTGGCGATCGCTGGCGGCCGTCGACGCCTACCGCGCGCGATTCGACGGAACACCGGCCACACTGAGCAACGCGGTTCTGCTGGGCAGTCTGCTCGTGCCGCTGGGGCTCGCACCGCAGGCGATCAGGTGGCAGAAACCGTCGCGCGCCGAAGCCACGGAGGGATCGCCGATGGCGAAACCGATGCGACCAGCCGGTCCGCAGCTCGGCCGGCTGCCGCTCGCACGGCGAGACGTCGAGCAGCTGCGGCATCTGCTCTTGTTTCAGCGGCGGCTGCGCGACGTGACCGCCGGCAGCCGTGCGCAGCGGGTGCTGGTCCAGCGCAGCATCTTCCAGGACGCGCTGACCTGGCTCGAGATCCACGGGGATGCGCCCGAGCTCGTCGGACACTGGACCGCGCTCGCTGGCAGCGCGCCGCCCGAGCCTGGCCCGGGTGACGCCGAGACCCCGCCGGCGGTCCCGCAGCGGAAGCGCCGCCGGCGCCGGCGGCGACCGTTTCGCCGCGGCGGGCATGTTGTGTAGCTCAGGGATCCGTGATCAGTTGTGACTACCCGTTTGCACCCTCGAAGTCGCGCATGAACGACACGAGCGCGTCCACCCCTGCCTCAGGAAACGCGTTGTAGAGCGACGCGCGGATGCCGCCGACCGCCCGGTGGCCCTTCAGACCGTCGAGCCCGGCTGCGGTCGCCTGCTTCACGAACCGGGACTCCAGCTCTTCGCTCGGCAAGCGGAACGTGACGTTCATGAGCGATCGATCAGGCGCGTGCGCTGCGCCGCGATAGAAGCCGGTCCGATCGATTTCCGCGTACAGCTTTTGAGCCTTCCCCGCGTTGACGGCGGCAATCGCCGAGAGCCCGCCTTGCGCAAGGAGCCACTTGATGACCAGACCCAGCGCGTAGATGGCGAACACGGGCGGCGTGTTGTACAGCGATCCGTGTTCGGCATGCACGCTGTAGCTCAACATCGATGGCAGCGTCTTGACCTTCTCGGCCGAGCGCTGCACGAGGTCGTCGCGGACAATCACCAAAGTGACCCCGGCTGGACCCATGTTCTTCTGCGCTCCTGCGTAGATGAGCGCGTGCTTGGCCACCTCGATCGGGCGGCTGAACATGTCGGACGAGGTGTCACTCACGAGCGGACGGTCGCCCACTTCGGGCAGCACCGTGTACTGAGTGCCCTCGATCGTGTTGTTCGAGGTCATGTGGACGTAGGCTGCCCCGGCTGTCAGCTGAAGCTCGTCCTGACGCGGCAGCCGCGCATACCGCTCGGCTTTGGTGGAAGCCGCCAGCCGCGCATCGCCCACCTTCTTCGCTTCCTTGAAGGCCTTCTCCCCCCACGATCCGCCGTCGATATAGTCGGCGGCTTGGCCTGGAGACAGCACGTTCATCGGCACCATCGAGAACTGCGTGCTCGCACCGCCCTGCAGGAAGAGCACCTTGTACCCCTCGGGTACGCCGGCCAGCACACGGATGTCGGCTTCGGCCTCTGCCAGCATGTTCTCGAAGGTCTTCGACCGGTGGCTGATCTCCAGTATCGACATCCCGACGCCGGGCAGCGCGAGCAGATCGCGCTGAATCTGCTCGAGCACCGGCAACGGCAGCACAGCCGGGCCTGCAGAAAAGTTGAACACGCGGTGCACGGTGGTCATGGACATGAGCGAAGAAGCCTCGGATGAGCGCGAATACACATCTTACGCCACGCCGAGGCAGACCTGGGGTTAGACGAGATGGGTCAGGAGCCCGTCCCGCAGCTTGGGCTCGAACCACGTGCTCTTCGGGGGCATGATGGCGCCGGCGTCGCTCACCGCCATCAGCGCCGCCACGCTGACCGGATAGAGCGAGAACGCGACGGCCGCGGAGCCCTGGTCCACCGCCGCGGCAAGCGCGTCGGTTCCACGCACACCCCCCAAGAACTCGATGCGGGGATCGGTTCGCACGTCACCGATCTGCAAGATCGGCGCAAGCAGACGATCCTGCAGCACGCTCACGTCGAGGCTGCCGATGACGTCGGGCTCGTCGACCCGGTGCCGGCTCCGAAGCGTGTACCACAGGTGGTCGACATACATCGCGATGTCGCCCGGCCGCTCCGGCGTGATCGGCCCTCCCGCCGCCACGCTGAACGCTTCGCTGACGCGCGCCAAGAAATCACTCGGCGAGAGGCCCGCCAGGTCCTTGACCGTCCGGTTGTAGGGCAGGATGCGCACCTGATTGTGGGGAAACGCCACGGCGAGCACGGTCGTGAAGTCGGCCCCGTCGCCGAGATCCATGGGCGCCAGGCCGCGCTCCCGCATCTCGTTCCGCGTGCGGGCGGCGCTCGCGGCACGGTGGTGGCCATCGGCAATGTACAGCGTCGGCAGGTCAGCGAATGCCGCCACCAGACGCGCGCCGTCGCCACCGGCCACCGGCCACAGCGTGTGCCGCACGCCATCGACCGCCGTGAAGTCGACAAGCGGCGCGCCGGTTGTGATGCGCGTCGCCACGGTATCGATGTCCGGTGAAGCGACATAAGTCAGGAACACAGGACCGGTCTGGGCGCGCAGCGCGAGCATGTGCCTCGTCCGATCGTCTTCCTTGTCCCGCCGCGTGCGCTCATGCTTCTTGATGACATCGCGATCGTACTCGTCGATCGAAAAACACCCCGCGACGCCGGTCTGCGCGTGGGTCCCCGCCTGCAACCGATAGAAGTAGAGACAGGCCTGTTCATCGAGCACCAGGGCCTTCTCCCGCAGATAGCTGAACGTCGAGGCCGCTCGCTCGTAGACGATGTCGGCATGTGGATCGGTGTCGGGCGGCAGGTCGATTTCGGCCCGCGACACGTGCAGGAAGCTGAGCGGCTCATGCGCAGCCAGCGCCCGAGCTTCCTCCGTCGTCACGACGTCGTACGGGACGGCGGCGATACGGAACGCCAATTCCGGCACGGGCCTGAGCGCGCGAAACGGACGCAGCAGTGCCATGGAGTGCCGTGATTATGTCACGGCGCTTCGGTCGCTTGCGCCACAACGGCCGTGCTCCGAGGACTGACGAGGCGTCCGTGGCAACGAGCCCACGCTCGAAGCTGCGCGCGCCGCAGGTCGACCTCCTCGACGCCGAAGAGTCGATCCGACGGCCAGGGCAGTCGATAGGTCCAGTTGGCGTCCGACACCGTGGCAGGTACGTTGATGCGGTCGGCCGAGCCAAAGACGTCTTGCACGGCCAGCAACAGCAACGCGGATCCCGATGCGTAGAGCGACTCGAGCAGCACATCACGCACGGTCGGGTTGAACGGCGCCCGTTCGAGCGGAACACCAGCTGCGACCCGCGCGATCGTCGGTGTCGCGCTGGCGAGCGCGCGCTCCTCCTCCGTGGTCGCGTCCCACCACGCCGCCATCGGCTCGGTGTCGTGCGTGCCGGATACGGCGACGGATTGAGCCGGATATGCGGCCGGATCGCGAAAGGGCTGGCCCTCTTCGTCCCACTCGCGTTCCCAGCGCGCAACGCGAAAGCCTGGCACGCCGAGCCGAGCGAGTGAAGCGCGCACAAAGTCAGGCACGATGCCCAGGTCTTCCGCGATGATTTCGGCGCCCGAGTCACGAAACACGGTGAGCACACGCTCGCCGAGCACGGTCTGCTCCGCTTCGGTCGCCGGCGTGAAGAAAGGCTCACCGCCGCCGCGTGGCCGGCCGTACGTGCGATAGAAACCGACCAGGTGATCGACCCGGTAGCCGTCGAAGAGCTGGGCGCCGCGCCGGGCGCGATCGCGAAGCCATTGAAAATCCGCGGCCGCCATGGCGTCCCAGCGGTACACGGGCATCCCCCAATCCTGGCCCGTGGCGCTGAACGCGTCGGGAGGCACGCCCACTGAGGCGTCGAGCCGAAAGCAGGCCGCGTGCGCCCAGACATCCGCACTGTCGCCGTCCACCATGAACGGCAGATCACCGAAGAGCTCTACTTCTGCCGCGCGCATCGCCGCACGGGCCGTGCGCCACTGCTCATCGGCAATCCACTGCAGATACTGACGAAACCGGATCTCGACCTCGAGCGCGGCACGCGCCTGATCGAGTGACGCAGGATCGCGTCCGGCGAGGCCCTCCGGCCACGTGGTCCAGGGCTGGTGGCCATGGTGCGCATGGAGGGCTCGAAAGACGGCGTAGTCGCTCAGCCACCACGCCTGCTCGTCCACATAGGCCTCGAAGGCACGCGCGCGAGCGGTCCGTGGCCGCCATTCGTGCACCTCGAATCGCTCGAACGCCGCGGCGAGCGCTCGCCCTTTGAGACGCCGCACGAGGTCGTAGCGGACCGTGCGGGACCTCCGCGCTTTGTCGAGCACTGACCGCTCCTGGCTGTCCAGCCAGGCCTCCCCGCCGAGTGCCGCGAACTCCGGTACGTTGCGCACGCTGATATAGATCGGATCGATCGCCATCGCGCTGATGGCCGAGTACGGCGACTGCTGGCCTGGCGCCATCTCGTTGACAGGAAGAAGCTGCAGCACACGGAGCCCGGCCGCCTGAAGCCAGCGAGCCATGTGCGAAAGATCGCCGATCTCCCCAATCCCCCAGCTCGTTGTCGACGGACAGGCGAAAAGCGGCACGAGGAGGCCGGCTCGCCGCCGTGCGGGCTCCGTCATCCGCGCACCTCGCCTCGCGCGACGCGCTGCAGCAGCTCGAGCACACGTGTCATGCCGTTCAGGAACAGCGCTTCCGGCACGAGCAAGCTCACAACCAGGTACGCCTCGCGAGGGAAGTCGAAGAAGTACCCCGGATGCACGATGACTCGCGCCATCGTCATCAGTGCAAGCGTCAGCGCCTCTTCGGAGAGCAGCGCGGGCACACGCACGACCGCCGACCACCCGCCATCGGCAGACAACACGTCGATGGCAGGATGCGTCGACGCCAGGCTGCAGAGCGCGCGGTAATTCCGCCGAATCCGCTCGAGGATCTGCACCCTGACCGAGTCGGCACTCGCCAAGAGCGCGGCCGCCGCATGCTGGACGGGCGTCGAGACCGACAGGTAGGCGTCAGCGGCGAACACCAGGCGGTCGAGCGCCTCCGCCGCCCGCGCCGGTGGACCCCCCACCGCGATCCAGCCCAGCTTCAGCTGCGGAAGGCCCACGGACTTCGAGAGCCCTCCCAGGCTGAACGCCATGCATCGCAGGGCGTCGAAGGCGCCCTCCCACAGATTCGCCGATCCTTCGTCGAAGCGGTAGTCAGCGAACACCTCGTCCACGATGAGTGCCAGGTCGTGCTCGGCGCAGAGATCGGCGAGGGCGACCAGCTCGGACTGGCGTACGAACGATCCGGTTGGGTTGTTCGGGCTGACGACGAGAACCGCCCTTGTCCGACTGGTCAACGCGCGCTCCACACTCGATACGTCCACCTGCCAGACCGCGTGGTATTCGAGCGCATAGGGCACAGGTCGCACCAGATCCAGGCTCGTCAGGTGCTCGAACAAGGGGTAACCGGGCTGGGGCACGAGCACCTCATCACCGGCGTCGCAGAGAACCTTGAAGAGCAGTGAGTACGCCTCGCTCGTGCTAGCCGTGAGCACGATCCGTTCCGGATCGACCGCAGTCGCCCGACGCGCATAGTCGGCGGCCACGGCACGCCGCGCCTCCAGAAGCCCTCGAGGCTCCGGCCGATACACGAGCCCTCGGGGATCGGCCAACGGCGCCAGGAGATGCGGCGGATAGTCGACGCCCACGACGGTTGGGTTCGAGACTGTGAGATCGATCAGGTCTGCACCTTCGCTCACCAGATGCTCGCGGGCGAGCGTCAGGCTATTCGGCGCCAAGCTGGACGGCACTCGTCTGGAAAACACGCTGGCCTCAAGATTACTCGGGCCTGCCCAGAACCCCGGCTCGGTCGTTCTCGGGGGCGCCTGCGACCGGGGCCATTCCCTCGCCGGCGCGCCGTGCGCGCCGCCGTTCTGCGCAGCGACGACATCGGTCTGCAAAGTGCCCACCCGACGCTCTACCGCAGATCGAGAATCTCGACTTTCTCCATGACATCACCCTCGAGCACGCCGTCCACCACGTCCATCCCGGCGACGACGTACCCGAAGACGGTGTACTCGTGGTCCAGTCGCGGATTGTCCACAAGGTTGATGAAGAACTGCGCGTCGCCGGTGTCCCGCCCGCGTGTCGAGATGCCGACCGCGCCCCGGACGTGCGGCCAGGTGCCCACCTCGTCTCGCATGTGATCGGGGTGACCCACGTACTCGTTGGCGCCGGGACTGCCTCCTTGAATCACGAAGTTGGGCGCGACCCGGTGAAAGGTCAGTCCGCGGTAATAGCCGGAACTGGCAAGATGGACGAACTGGACCACCGTCACCGGCGCCTCCTGCGCGATGAGCGCCACGTCAAAGCTCTTCCCGCCCTGCATCGTGATCCGGGCACGGGCGGAGCTGACACGGCGCAGCTCCTCAACGGTCAGGCGGCTGGTCGGGCGTGTGTCGGCCTCGCCTTTGGCGTCAACGTCCGGCTGAGCGCCCAAGGCGGTCAGCGCAGCCCGCACTGCCGTGCGGGCGTCGGTCGAGTTCGCGCGATTCTCAGCCGTCAGCCGCTCGAGCGCGGTCCGAAGCGCTTGCACCGAGCCCTCCCGGGGATCGCTGCGGCCGAGCGCCCGCGCCGCCGCCCGCACGACCTGATAGCCCGGCCGCGTGAGCGCCCTGGCCGCAAGCTCCGGCACCCTCGGCTTCGACGCATGCGACGCCAAGCCATCAAGGGCAGCCTCGACGACGTTGTCGTCCGCGTCGGCCGCGAGGCGCTCGAGTGTCGCCAGATCCATGGCGAGAGCGGCCGCCCGCGCAGCGTAGGCTCGCATCTGCGGCCGGTCGGCCTCGCGAACGCGCTCGATGAGCGAGCTCGCCTGCCCGGGCGACGCAGCGGCGAGCGCGACGAGCGCATGGGCAGGGCGGTGCCACTCGTGGGCTGGTCGCCCGGTTGCGAGACCAACGGTGACCCACTGCGTGAGCTGCTGAACGGCGTCCTCGGAGTGGCCGCACGCCTTGAGCTCGTCGAGCGCTGCGAGCGACACCTGCAGGTGGGCGTCCGCGGCGGCCGTCACGAGCGGCCCACAGGCCCCGTCTCCGACGGCTTCAGCCAGCCTCCGCACGGCTTCGACTCGGACCTGCGCTGCTGGGTCGGACAGTCCGCGCATGAGGAGATCCAGCCATTCGGGGCGTGCGCCGCGCATGGCCAGCGCGCGCGTCTGCGCATCCATGTCTTCGGCGGCCGTGGCCAGCGTCTCATTGTCAGCCGCGTTGCTCCTGATGAGCGCTTCGAGCGCCAGCCGTCTGACTCGAGCCCCCCGCTGCGGATCGAGATCCGCCTTGGTGGGCACCGAGAGGCTGCCACCGTTCTCGGCCGAGGCTGACCCCGTCGAGCGTGCCAGCGAACGGACCAACCCCCGCAGAACGTCGAGAGCCGGACCCCCGAGCGGAGACTCCCGATGAACGCGCGCGTATACTTCGAAAGCCTTTGCAACCGACAGGCGATCGGTGAGCCCCGCGTCGGGCGAGGTGGCGAGGGTGACGAGCGCCCGCTGAGCCGCGGCGGCCGAATCCTCATCGTCGAACGGCAGACGGCCGATGCTCTCGGCCAGGCTGGCCCGGACCGTCGGGTCAGGCTCGTCTTGCACACGCTCGATGAGCATTCTGAGCAGATCGCCTGGCGCCACACGGCTCTTCGTGCCGACGGGCTTCCCGCCGGTCGGGCGTGACGCCTGCGCGACGGCGTTAGCGGCCTCGGCCCGCACTGCCGGCGAACGGTGATCCAGGGCTGGGAGCATCGCAGGGATCAGCTCGGCCCGTTCGAGACGTCCGAGCGCTCGCACCGCCAGGCGGGCGCTGTGCTCGTCGGGGCTCCGAAGCGCGTTGCGCAGCGTCGCGAGATCCTGTGCGGTTCGTCCACGGCGCTCTTCGGCCTGGAGAATCGCCAATCGAGGTGGCGTGATGGACTGCGCGACGACCGTGACGGCATCCAGCGCAGTGAGGAGTACGGCGACCCCGCTCGCGAGACGCACCACCCTCATGCTCCGAATCCCACCTAGTCGGGGCGCTGCCCCGAACCCCTGCCTCTGCCAAGCCGTCGGCGAGGCTCGCCGTACCGGTTCGCCAGGTGTTGGAACAACTGCCACGTTCCCGAAGGGGGCGGCATGACGGTCTACGGACGCAGGGCTCGCGTGGCCGCTGCGTACTCGAGCATCTGGGCGCGCAGGTCGCGCGGGTAGCTGATCGAGACGTCGGTGATCTCGCCCGCCGGTGATCGCGTGATGTCGAGCTTCGGCATGACGAAGCCGGTGTAGGACGGGAGCGTCAGCTTATCCACTCGCGCGACAATCTCATCGCGGAGCGCGGCGTCGAAGTGGATGCCGTAGGTCTCGAACAGCTGGCGTGCCGCCTCGTAGTCGCCTTCCGCCTTGATGCGTTGCACCTCGGCCAGCAGCCGGCCGACGCCGTCGCGAAACGCCTCGACGTCGGCGACCACGTAATACGTCTTGTTGTCGCGGGTTCGGACATCGATGGCCTTCGTGTGGGCCATCAGCCACCGGACCACCATCTGGCGATTGCGCATGTGGTCCTCTTCGATCTGCGTCCCTTCTCGAACGCGCCGGAGCTGCACCAGCGCGTTTCGCGCATAGTTCTCGTACTCGGCTCGCACGATGTCGGCGTGGTGGTCCTTGTTCACGAGTCCGAGTTCCACCAGCTTGGGATCGGGAATGAAGTACAGCGCGACGAGATCGGCCCGCGCCTCCTCGAGCGCGGAATACTGCTCCTTCAGGAAGGTTTGAGGCGTTCCCTGGAGTCGATCGGCGACCTTTCCCGAGGCGTGGCCGATGACCTCGTGCATGTTGGTCGTGAGCTCGCCCGCAAGCCCTGCCCATTTGGTCGCGCGGTCGCCCTCCTCCGGCGTCCAGGCGAACTCGGACCGGAACGACGGCAACTGAGACCTCTCGTACGCCTCGTTGATATTGGAGAGCGAAACCGACTTGCTCCCAAATTTCTCGCGCACGGATTGATCGTTGGGCAGGTTGATGCCCACCGGGGTGATCGGCCCAGAATCGCCCGTCTCGACGACCACGTCGATGGCGTTGGCGGTGATGCCGCGAACGCCCGGCTTGCGGTACTTCGGATCCCACGGCATGTGGTCTTCGAACCACTGCGCGTTCTCTGCGAGCCGTTGGATTCCGCTCGTCTTCTCGCGGTTGACGTAGAAGACGAGCCCCTCCCACGCGCCCTTGATGCCGCGCGCATCCAAATAGACCTCGATGAACCCGTTGATGGTATCGACTGGCGACGCCTTGTCAGCGACCCAGGCGATGTCGTAGGCGACGCGGTCCGATGTCTCGCCAGTCCGGTAGAACGTGACGAGCGCGCGGAGCGCCTTGGCCATCGGCGCGGTCGCGTAGGCCGCGGCGGCTTCCAAATGACCGACGATGGCGTGGATCTGCAGCCCGTACCGACCGTCGACTCGATACACTTCTTCGACGAGCGTGCCGCCCCGCTTCACGAGGCGCGAGTTCAAGGGATAGCGCTCCTTGAACCCTGCCAGGTCCTTCATGCTCACGCCGACGTACAGATTGTTGGCACTCGCGGTGAGGATGTCCTGGCCGGCTGGTGGTGTCTTGGCCGTGATCATCGGATCGAAGGTCGGATCGAAGAACATCGGGCGCAGCCGGGCGAGAAGTGCGTCGAGCGTCTCGCCTGGGCGGAGCGGGAAGCGCCCGCCGACCTTCGCCGCGGCCCGTGCCGCAGCCGCGAGCGCCTCGGGTGTGCACTTCAGGACGAACTTGCGCGCCGTCAGATTGTTGTACGGGCCGCTGTTGATCCAGAAGAGCTTCGTGTACCGTTCGATTTCGGCGACTGCGGCCGGATCAATCCCGGCAGACTGCCCGCTCCCGCCCGCGCGGCCCGCGGTGAGGATGGCCTCGAGCACATCCCGCATCTCGAGGGCGTGACCGTAGCGCTGATCGTAGAAGATGTCGCGTCCGGCAATCGCGGCCTGATAGAGGTGCCACATCAAGATTCTTTCCTTGAGCGGCAGCTGGGCGAAGCCGTCTGCGTACACCTGCACCACCGCCGCATCGTCTACCCGCTCGAGCAGATACTGGCGCTCCGAGGCGGCCCCGACGGCGGCGGCAGGCGCAGCTGGAGCGTCAGTCGTGGACGGTCCCCCGCAGGCGACCGATGTGAGCAGTGACAGCACGTAGAAGACACCTTTCCGATTCATCACACCCTAGAACTCAACGCGCTCGTGATGGCCGGCGACGTGCACCGGCCACGTCCGCTCACGCGTAATGCGCGCGCGAAGGGCCTCGAGAGCCTCCGACTCGCCGTGGACGAGATAGGTCATCCGAGGCGCTCGCTCGAACCCCGACAGCCACCGCATGATTTCGTTGGCGTCGGCGTGGGCCGACATGGAATCCAGCTTCTCGATACGCGCGGCCACCGGCACCTCCCGGCCCTTCATCCGGACGTGCGTGGCCCCGTCTACGAGCGAACGCCCACGCGTGCCGGCCGCCTGGTAGCCCACGAAGAGAACCGTGTTCTTCGCGTCGGGTAGTCCCGCCGCCAGGTGATAGAGGACGCGCCCGCCGGTCGCCATGCCGCTCGAGGCAATCACGATAGCCGGGCGCTTGGATGCGACGAGCTCCCTCGACTGCTGGGGCGAGGCCACCATCGTCATCCGTTCGGTGAAGAAGGCACGCACACCTTTCGAGCCGACCTGCATGTCGGGATCGAGCTCCGCCGAATGCTGCGCATAGAACTGCAGCGCGCGGTTCGCCATCGGGCTGTCGACATAGACCGGCAGGACGGGGATGCGCTTGGCTTCTTCGAGTCGATCGAGCCAGTAGATGACTTCGTTGACACGCCCGATCGCGAACGCCGGAACGATGAGCTTGCCGCCTCGCGCGGCCGCCTCCTTCACGATCCGTGCAAGCGCGGCGCCCTGGTCGTCGGGCTCGTGGCACCGGTTCCCGTAGGTCGACTCGAGCAGCAGCACGTCGGCGTTGGACACGGAGACGGGATCTGGCAGTACCGGCCGACCATAGCGTCCGAGGTCTCCGCCAAAAAGGACCGTCTGACCACCGGCTTCCACGCGCGCGTACGCCGAGCCAAGCAGGTGTCCCGCTTCGAGGAACTCGACCGAAGCGCCCGGCACGACCTCGACCCGTTGCCTGAAGCCGACACCCCGCAGATGGGTCAAGGCCTGCTCGGCGTCCGCGAGGGTGTAGAGGGGGAGGGCGGGCCGGTGCTTCGAGTACCCGTGACGGTTCGCGTCGCGGGCGTCCTCCTCCTGGATGCGGGCCGAGTCGGCCAGGATGAGCGCCGCGAGATCACGCGTGGCGACCGTGCAGAAAACGGGACCGCGAAACCCCTCTCCGACGAGACGCGGCAAGTAGCCCACATGGTCGAGGTGGGCGTGCGTCAGGACGACCGCGTCGATCTCAGCGGCATGGATCGGCAGCGCTTGCCAGTTGCGTTCCCGAAGCGGCTTCAGGCCCTGGAACAGCCCACAGTCGACCAAGATCTTGTGACGGCCGAGGTCCAGCAGGTGCTTCGATCCGGTGACCGTTCCGGCGGCACCGAGGAACGTCAGTGAAGGCATCGAGTGACTATACCGCGCCAGCCATCCAGGGTTGCGCGGCGGCGGCACCGGTGACGGAACCGGACGCCTCGCGTCCCCGAAAACGGTCCGCCCGCCCAGACCGTGCTCCTCGAGCAGGGCCACGAAAGGGGCTCGTCGCACGACTCGAATGGGCACGCAGCCTCGGGGATCGTCACGGGGCGCCGCTCCAGACGAAACGGGGCTCGGCCGCGGCACGTGCGGCCCCCGCCCCCTCGCGGCGGTGTGGTATATTTCCTCAGTTTTGACCGAGTTCCGGCCAGTTCGCTCGCCACATCGCCCCGCGCCGCTTTAACGAGGTAGGTCCTATGGAAGACACAACCACGGCAGCAAGTCCTGGCAACGTCGCTCGACGCACGTTCATCAAGGGCGTGATTGCCGCCGGCGCGGCGGTGTCATCGGCGAGCTATCTGTTCCGCTCGGCTACGGTGGTGGGCCAGCAGGCGAGCCCCGGCGGGCCGGGCAGCGTCGAACGGCTGATCACGCTCAACGTCAACGGGCAGAACCGCCCGGTGGACGTGATGAAGCAAGAGACGCTCGCGATGACGCTCCGGTACAAGCTAGGACTGACGGGGACCAAGCTTGGGTGCGACCGCGCGGAATGCGGTGCCTGCACGGTGCTCATCGACGAGGTACCGCACTATGCGTGCTCGGTGCTGACGCACACGGTGCGCGGCAAGAAGGTGGTCACGATCGAAGGACTGGCCGCAGCCGACGGAACGCTGCATCCGGTGCAGCAGGGCGTGGTGGAGCAGCAAGGGTTCCAGTGCGCGTTCTGCATGCCCGGGTTCGTGATGGCGACGGTGGGCTTCCTCAAGACCAATCCGAATCCGACGCGGCAAGAGCTCGCGCACGGGGTTTCCGGCAACCTCTGTCGCTGCCAGGACTACGACAAGATTCTCACGGCGCTCAGCCGCGGCGCTGAGCTGATGCGGGGGGCCTAGCCATGGCCGGTACCAAGCTCGTCGGACAGGACTACACGACGCCGGATCTGATCGCCAAGGTCACTGGAAAGGCAAAGTACGCCGAAGACTTCCGCGCCGAAGGCATGCTCTTCGCGAAGCTCCTCCTGAGCCCCATGCCGCACGCGCGGGTCGTGCGCATCGACACATCGGCCGCAGACGCGATGCCGGGGGTCAAGGCCATCCTCACCGAGAAGGATCTGCCCGGGGCGCAGGCAGGCTTGACACTCGGCGAGAACGTGCGGGCCACGGCCATCACCGAGCGCGGTCTCACGATGGAGCCCCTCTATGAGGGTGAACCGATTCTCGCCGTCGCCGCGGTCGACGAGCTCACGGCCGCCGAGGCCATCGAGAGGATCGTCGTCGAGTTCGAGCCGCTGCCTTTCGTCGTCGACCCCATTGAAAGCTTGAAGCCGGGCGGCCCGAACGCCAGGACGACCGGGAACGTATGGGCGCGTCCGCCAGCGACCGCAGCGCCGCAAGGTCGTGGCAACCAGGCCGCGGCGGCTGCGCCAACGGCGGCCGGCAGCGCGCCCGCGGCACCGGGACAAGGAACCGCGGCGCCCGCGGCCGGTTCGACTCCACCGGAGACGCGCGCCGCGGCCGCGCCCGCACCCCCGGCACCTCCACCGCCCGAAGTCCGCGAGCTCAAATGGCGGACGGAGGACTTCGCAGCGGCTGGGGACGGCCAGCTGCCCCTGGGCGAGGCCACCGACGGGTGGACGGTCGGCGATCTCGAGGCCGGCTTCAAGGCCGCCGACCTCGTCCTCGATGAAACGTTCGTCAACCAGTCAACGAGTCACCAGCCGCTCGAGACGCGTTCCGCCATGGCGTATTGGCAGAACGGCAAGCTGTACCTCCACGGATCGACCCAGAGCACGGTGCAGACGGTCAGCAACGTCGCGCGATGGGTCGGGATCAAACCTGAGGAGCTCGTGCTCATCAGCGAGTACACCGGCGGCGGCTTCGGCAGCAAGATTCCCGGAGCGATCTCGATGGCGATCCCCGCGCTCCTCTCGAAGAAGGCCGGCGCGCCGGTCATGATGCGGATTTCTCGCGAGGAGGAGCACTACATCGGACGCGCCCGGCAGGGCGTGCACTCCCGCGTGAAGGTCGGCTTCAGGAAAGACGGCCGCATCACCGCGCTCGACCTCTTCGTCGTCGGCGACAACGGCCCCTACGATGCGCAAGGCGACTTCCGCGGGGTCGGCGACTGGGTGTCGCTCGACTACCAGCCGATGGCGATGCGGTGGCGTGGCGTGACCGTGCTCACCAATACACCGCCGCGCACGGCACAGCGCGCGCCGGGCGGACTGCAGGCCAACGCGCTCATGGAGCCGGTCCTGACCAAGGCCGCCAAGAAACTGAACATCGACCAGGTGGAGATCCGCCGCGTGAACGCACCCGTCGGCAAGGCGCTCTACGGACCGCCGGCAGGCGGCAAGCAGCGCTACGTGACCAGCTCGTTCATGAAGGAAGCGCTCGACAAGGGCGCCGAGCTCTTCAACTGGGAAGAAAGGAAGGCCCGCAGCGGAAAGCGCCAGGGAAGCAAGGTGCGTGGCGCCGGTGTGGCCATCAGCTCCTTCAACGCGGGCTCGACGGGCTTCGACGGGCTGTTCGTCATCAAGCCGGATGGGCGCATCCAGTTCCAGTCGGGTGTCGGGAATCACGGAACTCACTCGATGTTCGACGTCCACCGCGTGGCGGCCGAAATGCTCGACGTGCCCTGGGAGAAATGCGACGTCGTGTTCGGCGACACGGGCAAGCATCTGCCCTGGACGTGCGTGTCCGCCGGCAGCCAGACGACTCACGCGATGACCCGCGCGGCGCACGCCGCCGCGACCGACGCCATTCAGAAGCTCCAAGAGATCGCCTCGAAGACCCTCGGTGGTAGCCCCGAGCGCTACCGCGTCGAGGGCGAACGGGTCGTCGGCGGCGGCCGCAGCATGACGCTGGCCCAGGCGGCACAAAAGGCCATCGCGCTCGGGGGCAAGTACGACGGCCACGAGGTCCCAGCCGACGTCAACGCGTTCACCAAGCAGTCCGCTGCCGCGCTCGCCGGCCAGGGACTCCTGGCCGTCGCCAAGGATAGCTACAAGCGGGACGGCAACTCGGTGTCCCATGTCGCCGCGTTCGCCGAGGTCGAAGTCGATGTCGAGACGGGGCAGTTGACCATCCTCGAGGCCACGGCGGTCTCCGACGTCGGCACCGTGATGAATCCGCGCAGCCTGCAGGGCCAGACCTTCGGCGGCCTGATGCTCGGCATCGGCCATGCCATCGGCCAGCGGTGGGTGTACGACCAGCACTACGGCGTCCCCCTCGCCAAGCGATTCCACTACAACAAGCCACCGACCCTGCTCGACAAGCCGATGGAAATGAAATTCGCCGCCTTGAACATCCCGGATCCCGAGACGCCAGTCGGCGCGCGCGGCATCGGAGAAGCCCCTGTCGGCGCCGGTGCGGGTGCCATACTGAACGCCATCGCGGCGGCCGTGGGCGACGAGGTGTTCCGTCGCATGCCGGTGACGCCTGACGTGATTCTCGCGGCACTCGAGGCCGGCAAGCCGGCGCACGAGCCGCTGACGACGCACATCTAGGGCTAGTGGACGAGGGTGAACCGCGATCGACGGTCGGCGCCTGGTGCCAAACGGAACGTGTGCACGAAACGGGCGCTGAAAGCTGAACGCTAACAGCCGAGAGCTGAACGCTCAAGGAGCAAGCCATGGCGGTGATTCGCGACGTGATGCCGGCATTCGAGCTTTTCCAACCGGCCAGCGTGGACGAGGCGTTGACGCTATTCGATCGGCACGGGGCCGACGCCTGGGTCCTCGCCGGCGGGCTGGACTCGTTCGACTGGTTGAAGGACCGGGCGAAGCGGCCCGCGGTCGTGGTGGATTTGAGCCAGGTGGGAGAGCTGCGCGGGATCCGGCCGGTCGACGGCGGTCTCGAGATTGGGGCGATGACGACGCTGACCGAGGTCGCGCGGCACGCCGGGGTGCGAGAGCAATACAGCGTGCTCGCCGAAGCGGCGGAGCTCGTGGCCTCGCCACAGATTCGCAATCAAGGGACGCTCGGGGGCAACGTCTCGCAGGACACGCGGTGCTGGTACTACCGGGCGGGGTGGACCTGCTACCGGGCGGGTGGAAACATCTGCTACGCGGACACGCCGACGGCGATCAATCGGGAGCATGCGATCCTGGACGCGGACCGCTGCGTCGCGGTCAGCCCGTCGGACACGGCGCCAGCGCTCATCGCACTTGAGGCGGAGTTCGTGCTGCGGCGGACCGGTGGGAGCACGCGCGTGGTCGCGGCGGAAGACTACTTCGTCGGCCCGGGCGTGGATATCATGCGGATGACGGCGCTCAGGCCGGGCGAGCTGCTGACGACGATTCGGCTGCCGGCAACCTGGGCCGGCGCAAGCTTCTACTTCGAGAAAGTACGAGACCGGCAGGTCTGGGATTTCGCGCTGGTGAACGTTGCGTCGGCGATCAAGGCGCCCGGGGGCACGATCGAAGGCGCACGCCTTGCGGTAGGGGCGGTGGCGGCCCGGCCGCTGCGGCTGCGGACGGTGGAGCAGGCGATCACAGGCAAGCCGCGGAGCCCCGAGACGGCCGACCTCGCGGGCGAGCTGGCCGTGGAAGGGGCGGTGGCGCTCCGCTACAACGGGTACAAGATCCCTTTGATGCGCAACCTCGTCCGCCGCGCCGTCCGCGGCACAGCCACGTCAGCGACCACGTAGCGCTTTCGACTTCCGCGTGGCGTCGTTTCACCTGAGAACGCGACCATCGGATAGGAGTTCGTACATGGACTTCCTCACGTGGGGGCGCAATCCCTGGGGCCAGCAGGTCCTCACGCACGTCTCATGGGACTTGTTGTGGGCCTCGCTGTTTGCGGGATTGATGTTCCTCGTCGCGCATGCCAGCTACATGGTGCTGTCGGCGCATCACAAGCTCAGCAAGGCCGAGACCGATGCCCTCGAAGCCATGAACAAGGACTTGCCGCTCGAGATCGAGCGGCACACGTTCATGGCACGGGTGTTCCACTGGGTCATGGCCGCGGCGATGTTCGTGCTCCTCTTCACGGCCTTCTTGCCGATCGTCGGCGTCAAGTTCGCCTGGGTGCAGTGGCACTGGTGGGCCGGCCTGGTCCTGACGGGGGCGATCATCTACCACATCGTGCACGCCACGTTCTTCCTCGACTTCTGGTCGATTTGGGTCGGACCCAAAGACATTCCGGAGATCAAGGCCGAGCTCATGCGAGAGCTGGGGCAGGACGTCCAGGCGCCGAAGCCCGCGAAATACCCCATGGGGAATCGGCTCTACCACCTCGCGATCGTGGTCGTCGGGCTGACCGTTTCGCTGACCGGCCTGCTCATGACGCCGCGGATCCGGAATCCGATCGTGACCAGGAACCCCTACGTGCTCGCCGATACGACCTGGGGCTTGACCTACGTGCTGCACGGCCTGGCCGGCGTCGGACTCGTCGGTCTGGTCATCGCGCACGTGTACTTCGCTGTTCGACCGGAGAAGTGGTGGATCACGAAGGCGATGATCTTCGGTTCGATCACCAGACGTCAGTATCTGGAGCACCACGATACGCGACGCTGGAACGTGCGCGGCAAGCCCGCTGAACGCGCGTGAGCAACAGCCTCGATTCGACGCGCGCCGAGCTCACCGCGCGCTGCGATGCCATCGAAGCCTGCTACGAATACATGCTGGCCTACGCCGCGCAGGGTCTGCCCTCGGATCAAGGAGCCGGCAGCGGCACGCTGGTCCGCGAGCACCTTCGGAAGTGCGACGCCGCGCTGATCGATCTCTCGGGCTTCCTGCTGCGTTTCGTGGAGCAGCTGGCGCTCGCCTCGACCGAGCCGTATACCGGCTTCATCGCCGTCCTCGAGCGCGACGCCCGCGATTCGCGGGCGGCAGTCCAGCTCGTGCTCGCCCAGCCGGCGATCAGCTCTCAGCTCATCGACAATCTGAACGCCTCGATTCATCTGCGGGCACTTCTGACCGATCTGTTCCTCATCGACGAGATCCTCAAGACTCACGGGACGCGGGCCTGACCGGACTGGATACTGCTGATATCGTCACCGCCCTGCGATCGGGGGCCCCGGTGCTCGCCGCCGAGCTCAGACCGCCGAAGGTCGAGCTCGAGTCGGGTGAAGGGATGGATGCCTGGATCGACACCTACCACGGCGTCCGCCGCCTCACGCGAGAAGGCACGTTCGTCTTCCTGACCGATAGCGCCGTCGGCGCGCACGAGGAGGACAACCTTCGGCACTTGGTCTCGAACCTCGGCCGCGACGTGCCCCGGTCCCGCATCGTCCCCTTCCTGACAACGAAGCATCCGCTCGAGTACTGCCTGGGCTACGCCGAGCGCGCCCATCAGTACGGTTTTCCGGCGCTAGTGGTGCTCGGAGGGGACAAGCAGATCGGCCCTCCCCGCGTCGTCGACCACGCGTGGCAGCTCCGTCAGCTGATCAGGAAGCGCGATCAGACGCTCTCGCTCGGAGGGTGGGCGAATCCCCACAGCGACCCCGAGCGTCAGATCGATTACCTGGTCGGCGATCACGCGTACGCCGAGTTCTACCTCACACAGATCGTGAGCCATTTCGACGTTCAGCAGGTCTCAGCCTTCCTAAAGGCGGCTGCCCGCCGCCACCTCACGCTGCCTGGGCTCTTCGGGGTCTTCTTCTATCGCAGCGCCAATCCACGGACACTTGGTGTGCTGAAGCAGTTTCTCCCGGTGCCGGCCGAGGATCTGACACGTGAGTTCAAGGCGGGCGCCAGCGCCGAGGACGTGTGCGCCAAGACGATCCAGGTCCTCACCGCCGCCGGCGTGCGGCATTTCTACGTGAGCAACCTGCCAGCCGGCCGCGCACATTCCGTGCTCGCGCGGATCATGGAGAAAGCTGGCCAGTAGAGAGCCCGCTTCTTGATTTCCGTCCTGGCCCTTCGGCACTGGACCGGACGGCCGACCTGGACGAAGGGCGGCGAGAGACCCGAAGCCACAGCTCAGCGCTCGAGACTTGAACCTGCTCGGCGATCAGATCGGTCAGATCAGCAAAGATGGCGTCCGCCGTCGAGCCGCACCGTTTCGCCGGTGACGTAGTCGGACTGCAGGAGCGCGATCACGCACGCGGCGAACTCGGCCTCGCCACCCCACCGGCCAAGCGGAGTGGCATCCTCGACCGCCCGGATGTCTGCGGTCGTGAGATCGGGAGGGGGAAGAATCGGCCCAGGGGCGACCGCATTCACCAAGATCGCATCGGGCGCGAGCTCGAGGGCAAGCGCTTCGGTCAACGCGATGACGCCCGCCTTGGCCACATAGTAGGGAAGGAACCCACGATAACGCGGACGGCCGCTCCGCGCCGTCCAGTCGGCACAGTTGATGATACGCCCGCCGCTCTGCGCCCGCATGTGAGGCACCGCCGCCTTCGCGCAGAGAAACGCCGCCCGTAGATCCACGTCGAGCGCGAGATCCCAATCCTCGACCGTCAACGCATCGAAGGGGCGCTCCACGTAGACCGAGGCCAGGTGGACGAGGATGTGGAGCCTTCCAAGGTTCTCGGCCGCGCGATCGACCAACGTGACGCACGCCGCGGGATCGCGCAGATCTGCCTGCAGCGCGATCGCGCGACGGCCGGCACGCTCGATCTGCGAAACCGCCTGTTCGACCTCGACCTTCGACTGGCGGTATGCCAGGGCAACGTCAGCGCCGTATCGGGCCAGCGTCTCGGCGACGACGGCGCCGATCCGCTTGGTGCCGGTCACGAGCGCCGCCTTGCCGCAGAGCTCCATCAGGCCCGACCGGCTCCCGGTTCAGGGACCCGCTCCAGCGCCTCGATCGCCTCGGTCAGCGTGGCGATCGCCTCCCGTGCGGCGTAGATCACCGCTCGGCGCTCCTGCAGCGTCGGCGTCGACCATCCTTCGTGCTCGAGCCGAATTCGCCCCTCGTCACTCACCTCGAGCACGACGGCGTCCATGGGACCAACGTAAAGATGCATCCTCGGGACTCACAGGCTACCGACCGGTCAGCGCCGACGCACGCATCGCGGCGGCGACATCCTGCATCAGGTCACGCCTTCGCGATCGGGCGTGGCCGTGGAGGCATACTCGATGTTCAGGCCAGCATCGGCCGCCAGCGTGAGCGCGGTCGTCCAGCCCCTGCCGTCCCGCACCACGGACCACGAGCACGTCGGTCGGCGTCACCGTGCGCTGGTGCTCCCGCAGAACGGCCTGCGAGCGGACGACGTTGTCGGTGATGACGTGGAGCTGCCCGCCGGAGTCGAGCGTCAACGCCAGCACCGACACGGCGTCGCGTTCGAAGATCCGCATGAGGTCGGCAAGCGCGCCGGGTCTGTGGGGAAAGCGGATGGAAGCTCCGTGCGCACTGGCATCGACGCAGGTTACCAGAAGGAGTGGGAAGGGCTCAAAAACACGAACGGCCGGTCGAAAGGACCGGCCGTTCGTACACGCCGTGAGAGGAAACGACTCTCAGACTATGCGAGCACCTTGACGACGACGCGGCGGTTCTGCGCGCGGCCGTCGCGGGTGTTGTTCGGTGCCACCGGCTTCGATTCGCCGTAGGTGATCACGTTGATCTTGTGCAACGGGATCTGGTGTTGCTCGTAGAGATAGCGCTTCACGGCCTCGGCACGCTCGAGCCCCAGCCGTTCGTTGGTCACCTGATCGCCGATGTTGTCGGTATGCCCCTCGATCTCGAAGAAGGCACCCTTCGGGTCGGCCTTGATCTGGCTGACGAGCTGATCGAGCTTGGCCTTGGCGTCATCTGGCAAATCCGTCTTGCCGAAGCCGAAGTTGCCCTCGTCCTGGCTCAGGACCACTTCGTACACGATCTTCTTCGAGGCCCTGTCGATTGCATCGGCCTTGGAATCGGCCGTCTTGGCCGCTTGAGCCGCCGCGTTGGCCGCGCTCTGCGCCTGCTGAGCCGCCTGACCAGCCGCCGCCGCCTTCTGGTCGGCCGCCGACGCTGCGGTGTTCGCCGCCTGCGCCTTCTGGTCGACCTCGGAAATCCGCGTCTCGTTCTGACGCGTGCGCTCCTGCGTGGCCTCTACCGATCGGCCAAGGGAGTCGACCTTTTCGTTGACCTCGCCGACACTGGTGCGCACGAACTTCTTCGTCGCGCACGCCGTGGAACCACCCACCGCCAACACGGCAACTGGCACCACCATCATCATCTGACTGAACTTGCGCATACTCCCATATCCTCCTAATGCGACACCGGTCGCGACTGCCCTGCAAAGTACCCACTCCGGGCGCGAACGGTCAGGTCCTTATTACGGGCGCTGACCACGAGCGGGTGCCAACCCGGTTTGCCGCTCGATTCAAACGCGATCAGATACTGGTGACGCAGTTCATCGAGGATCTGGCGAGCGACCATGCTGCGCTCGACCGGCTTGCTCACGACGAATGACTGTCCCCCGGTCCAGTCCGCGAGGCTGGCGAGCGAGCCGACGAGCGGCGAGCTCGCGGCCGACGGCACCGCCGTATCCGCGGACGGATTGTCGATGCTCGGCACGACCCCGATCACGTAGACCGGCACGTCGATAGCACTTGCGATGCCCGAAACTTCGCTGGGCGACAACTTACTGGCGTTGTCGACCCCGTCGGTCAAGACCACGACCGCCCGGCGTCGACCTTCGCGCCCCTCGAGACGCCGTGCCGTCTGCGCGATGGCGTCGTGAATGCCCGTGGCGCCGTAGGGCGTGAGAAGCTCGAGCTCGGCGGGCAATGCCTGCTGCCCCACCGCGAACGGCGAGATCTGGGTCAACCGTGTGTCGAATGCGAAGACCGCCGATTCGTCGCGCGTGCGGTCGAGCCAGCTGAGGAGATGCGTCGCGCTCTCACGCGCGCTCGCCAGCCGTGACTCCATGCTGCCGCTCACGTCGAAAAGCAACGCGACGCTCACGCCGCTCACATCGTCCCGGAAATCGCTGATGTTGATGGATCGGCCATCATCGAGCACCTGGAAGTCGCGCAATGTCAAGTCGCGGACGAACCGCCCCTTCTTGTCGCGAACCACGGCGCTCACACGCACGAGGTCGACGCTCGACTTGAACGAGGCCACCGGCGGCTCGACAGCACCCGCTCCGCCCGGCCTCGTCTGTGCCAGCTGAGCCTCGGTCGAGAGCGTTGAGAGCATCGTCAGCACCGTTATGGTCACTGCGCCCAGGCGCATCCACCACGAACCTATACCAAAGTGGTGCCACTTTTTGGCGCTACCTGAGTATGGCAGTAAATATTGCCACACAAAGGATTTACGCAGATATTGCCTCCGGGGCGGTGGGTGAAAGGACGAGTTTGACCGTGTAAACATTACACTTCCTGGTGTTGATATGTAACTGTTACTCGATTTGTCTATTCCCAACTGCTTATGTCGAATAACCAATGTGGGCCCTGGGCAAAAGAACTTTGGCGGACACAAACGCCATTTATCGTCGGTTTCCACGGTAGCACATAGAAAACAGGGAGAGAATCCGTGCAATGCCGACAAGCCTCCGACCCTCGCGGTTGGGGCCGGCCGAGTGCGGCGTGAGTCGAGCCCCGCGTCGCGTTCGGCGTTTGGCCAGGCCACGTCCGAGGTCGCGCACGGCCCGGCCAAGGATGCTCGGAGAAGGCGAGACCCTGGTGTCGCGGTAAGATTCCGTCGTGACGTTGACTCGCGCTGCCGTCCCGGTCGCTGAACGTGTCCGCCACTTCCGCTACGCCATTCGGAACATCGCCGTCGAGGCGCAACGACTCGAAGCGGCTGGCCGTCGAGTCCGCTACCTGAACGTCGGCAACCCGCCCCCGTTCGGCTTTCAGCCGCCCCCTCATCTCATCGAGGCGGTCGCCAAGGCCATGCGTGACGGGCAGAACGGCTATGGGCCCTCGGTCGGCATCCCGAGCGCCCGCCAGGCTATCGCAGGTGAATACTCGCGCCGCGGTTGGCCAACCGATGCCGATCGCGTGCTCGTCACGGCTGGCACTTCCGAAGGGATCGAGCTGGTACTGTCGGCCCTCCTCGATCCGGGCTCCGAAGTGCTCATCCCGATGCCGAACTACCCGCTCTACACGGCCGTTATCGCCAAGCTCGGTGCCGAGGCGGTACACTACCGCACGGATCCGCAGCGCGGCTGGACGCCTGATTTCGATCACTTGTCGTCGCTCGTCACTCGTGCGACGCGCGCGCTGGTCGTCATCGATCCGAACAACCCGACCGGCGCGAGCTATCCACCCGAGGTCCGGCGCCGACTCCTGGCCTTTGCGGAGACGCACGGACTCCCGGTGCTCGCCGACGAGGTGTACATGGACCTCGGCTACGAGGGGCCAGTGGCGCCAATCGGTAGTCTTGATCCCGATGCGCCGATCATTTCGTTCTGCAGCCTCTCGAAGGGCTATCTGGCGCCCGGGTGGCGGTCGGGCTGGACGGCGGTCGGTCGCAACCCCCGACTGGACGACGTGCTCGCGGCGATGCGAAAGCTCGCAGACGGACGACTCTGCAGCACGATCCCGGTGCAGCATGCGATCGCGCCGGCGCTCGACGGTGATCGCTCGTACCAGGTGACGCTCCGCGCCGAACTCGCCCGCCGCGGCACCATCACGGCGTCGATGCTCAATGCGACTCCAGGCCTCTCATGCGTGCCGCCCGTCGCCGCCTTCTACGCGATGCCCAGGGTCGCGCTGCCGGCCGGACGCACCGACGAAGACTACGTGCTGGCGCTCCTCAAGGCCACGGGCATCTTGTGTGTCTACGGCTCGGGCTTTGGCATGCCGGCCGAAGAAGGCTATTTCCGCGTCGTGTTCCTCGCCCATCCGGACGAGCTCACCGAGATCTACACCGCGCTCGGCGCCTTCACCGCGGAGTATCTCAGCTAGCGGGTCCGATCGAGGCGGGCACCGCACGCGCGATCACACAATTGTGCGAAGCCAGGTACTGAACTTGATTTCGTCGCCTGCCGTGAGCGCTCAGCTGACCTCCGCAACCGCCGTGAATCCCCGAGCGTGGCTGGAATCCGGACATCGATTCGGGAACGCCGCGGCGATCGGCTTCTTCCTCGTCCAATACCTCGATGGGTTCTACACCTACGCAGGCTTCGGGATCTGGGGGCTTGGCATCGAGGCCAATCCGCTCATTCGGTGGGTGGCGACGCTCATCGGGCCTGGACTCGGCCTTTTTCTCGCCAAACTGACGGCCATCGGCTTCGGCATCCTCCTCCACCTTCGCGGCGTCCACCTCGTCGTGGCGGGGCTCACCGCGCTCTACGTGGTCCTCTCCATCGTGCCCTGGACGGCGCTGCTCTTCTTGAGCTGACGGGCTGTCCGACTCGAGCATGGGACCGTGTGGGTGCGACACGTTCTTGGCGCCTCTTGTGGCGCGTTGACTGTGGATCGAAGTCGGGGACGTCGGCGCCTTTTGTCGGGCTCGCAGCAACGACGTGCCCAGCCGAAAGCTCTATACTTGAAGGGCACGCCTCGTGGTTCTGCATGCTTATGCGCGGCGACCCGCTCGGTTATCTCGCCACTGAGCTCCAGACCCTCAAAGACGAAGGCCTGTACCGAACGCTGCGAATCCTCGACGGTGGGCAGGGGCCGACCGGCCGAGTGGACGGTCGCCTCGTCGTCAACTTCTCGTCCAACAACTACCTGGGTCTGACCTCACATCCACGGCTGCGGGAACGGGCCTTGGAGGCGCTGGCGCGCTACGGGGTCGGCTCCGGATCGGTGCGCACGATCGCAGGCACCATGGATCTGCACGTCGAGCTCGAAGCACGGCTCGCAAGCTTCAAGCAGACAGAGGCGGTCGTGGTCTTCCAGAGCGGCTTCACTGCCAACGCCGGCACGGTCTCGTCCATTCTCTCGAAGGACGACATCGTGATTTCGGACGAGCTCAATCACGCCAGCATCATCGACGGTTGTCGGCTGAGCCGGGCCGCGATCAAGGTCTTCCCCCACAAGGATGTGTCGGCGGCGCGCGACATCCTCCGCGCGCTGCCACCCGGTCCGCGCAAGCTGCTCATCACCGACGGCGTCTTCAGCATGGACGGCGACCTCGGTCCGCTGCCGGAGCTGTGCGCGCTCGCCGAAGAGTACGGCTGCATCATGATGGTCGACGACGCGCACGCGAGCGGCGTGTTCGGACGAAACGGCCGGGGGACGATCGACCACTTCGGCGTCCATGACCGAGTCGACGTTCAGGTGGGGACACTGTCGAAAGCCATCGGCGTGCTGGGTGGCTATGTGGCGGGCAGTCGATCCCTCATCGACTTCCTGTGTCAGCGGGCGCGCCCGTTTCTCTTCTCCACGTCGCATCCGCCTGCCTTGGCGGCAGCCTGTCTGGCGGCGATCGACGTCTTGCTCGAGGAGCCCGCGCTCATCGAGCGTCTTTGGGAGAACACGCGCTTCTTCAAGAAAGGGCTGACCGATCTCGGGTTCGATACAGGCATGAGCGAAAGCCCGATCACGCCGGTGATCGTGGGCGACGCCGGGCTGGCAACACGTGTGTCCGATGGCCTCTTCGCGCGTGGGGTGTTCGCGCAAGCCATCGGCTTTCCAACCGTCGCACGCGGCAAGGCCCGCATCCGCACGATCGTGACGGCGACGCACACACGACAGAACCTGCAGACAGCCCTCGACGCGTTCGCAGACGTGGGGAGCGAGCTGGGCATCATTCCCGTGGGGCCAGACGCGACGCGACGGGCCACGGCTCCGGCGCGTGAAGGCGCCCCATGACCTGCCGCCGGCTGCTCGTCGCCGCGCTCCTCGGCCTTCTCGCTGGCAGCCGACCAACCGCCACGCCTGCCGCGCAAGTCGTCGGCGCACCCGACGCCGCGAGTCGCGAGCTCGCCCTCAGTCTGGAGAGGGTGGCACGCTCCGGCGATCGACCGGCGTTCGTCGCCCTCTTCGCGCCAACCGCGGACCTGGAGCAGGCGCGTGCATTCGCGGAAGCGGAAGTGCGCCCGGGCGCCACGCGAGTGGTCATGCAGGAGCGCGATCGCGCCCCGCTCACCCGCGGCGCCGACGAGACTCGCTACCGCGTCGTACTCGATGTCTTCACCGAACATGGCCCAAAAGGACGTGCGGCGACCTGGCAGCTCGACGTGGATCGCCACGGCGGGCGGTGGCGGCTTTTGGCGGCGAGTCGTCTTGCCAACGTCGAAAAACTGTATCGTTTGTCGGTCAACACGTCCCGCCAGTTCGAGGCGCGCCAGTTCGTCGTCAAGGCCGAGGACATCGACCTGACGTTGGTCGAAGGCTCGGTCTTCACCATCGACACCGACGAAGGGCCGACAGGACTCGTCCTGCTCGGCCGCGGTGAGCTGCGCTTTCATCCCACGCCGGAAACAGAGCAGGGGCAGGTGAAGATCCTCACCGGCGACACCTCCCTCGTCACGAAGTTCGACGCGGCCTACGTCCGGTTCGGGGTGGCGGAGGCGCACGCCCACCTCGACCAGCTCACGGAAACACCCGTCGCGGCCGATGTGGCACGGCGCGCCGAGCGCGTGTTCCGCGAGGAATCGAGCAAGTCGTACGTGCTCGATCTCGGTGATCTCTCGCGCGAGCCGTGGTCGCTCGTCCCCACCTCCGGCGACTTCGTCGCCGAGATCCGTACGAGCCGGTACGGCATCCTGACCTACGCGCGCAATGAGTCGGAACCAGAGGACATCTCGTTCTTCGACCGGAAGCGTCGGCGCAATATCGCGATGTACGCCTCAGCCGAGAAGCTGGACCGGCGCGGTCGCTTCTACAACGAAGACCACCTGGTCGCCTACGACGTGCTCCACTACGAAATCGACCTCGCGATGTCCCCCGATCGGCTCTGGCTCGAGGGCGAAACGACGATGCGCCTGCGGGTGAAGTCGAACGGGACCAATCAGCTCACGATTCGCCTCGCCGACCCACTCGTGGTCCATTCGGTTGTGAGCGATCGCTTCGGTCGCCTGTTCAGCCTGCGCGCGAGGGGGCAGAACGCCCTCCTCGTGAGTCTGCCGGCCTTCGTGATGTCGGGAACCGACTTGCGGCTGACCATCGCCTACGCCGGGCGGCTCGAGCCGCAGCCCGCCGATCAGGAAACACTCCTCGAGCCGCAGGACGACAGCCCGTCACGCTCGCAGATCCTGATCGATGCCGGCATGCCGCGGGGCGAACCGCACTATCTGTACAGCAATCGCAGCTACTGGCATCCCCAGTCGCCGGTGTCGGACTACGCGACCGCATTGATGCACATCACGGTCCCGAGCCCGTACGTCTGCCTGGCGAGCGGAAAGGGCGTCGCGCCCAATCCCCAGCTGGTCACCGCGCTCGGCACCCAGCCGGCCCGTCTCTACCGGTTCAGAGCGGAACGTCCGATCCGCTACCTTTCCTTCCTGGTCAGCCGCTTCACCTTCTGGGGCCAGACGGTCGTCGAGTTCGGCGAGCGACAGGACAGCGCAGACCTGACGCCCGTGCCGCAGCCTCCGGAGCGACCAGTCGTTCGACAACCGGCGATCGCGCTCTCGCCGCCCACCGAGAGCATACCGGTCGAAGCCGCGTATCGCGCGCTCGCCATTCACGTCGAGGCCAATCCACGACAGATCGGACGGTCGCGTGACCTCTTGCGTCAGGCGACGAACATCGCGCGGTTCTACGAATCGATCCTCGGCGACGTACCGTACGCCAGCTTCACCTTGGCGTTGACCGAGCACAGCACGCCCGGCGGACACTCGCCAGGCTACTTCGCGGCGCTCAACCAGGTGCTGCCCGGCACGCCGGTCGTCTGGCGGAACGATCCGGCCGCGTTCGAGGGAGTGCCGGAATTCTTCCTCGCGCACGAGCTGGCGCATCAGTGGTGGGGTCAGGCGGTCGGCTGGCGCAACTATCACGAGCAGTGGTTGAGCGAGGGCTTCGCCCAGTACTTCGCGGCGCTGTACGCACACCACCGCCATGGGGACGACGCGTTCGCGGACGTCTTGCGCCATATGCGCCGGTGGAGCCTCGACGCCTCCGATCAGGGGCCGATCTATCTCGGCTATCGTCTCGGGCACCTCAAGAACGATGGACGAGTCTTCCGCGCCCTCGTCTACGATAAAGGGGCCCTCGTGCTCCACATGCTCCGACGTCTGGTCGGCGACGACGTCTTCTTCCGAGCCATTCGCCGCTTCTACCATCAGTCGCGCTACAAGAAGGCGGGCACCGACGACTTCCGTCTGGTCGTCGAGTCGGAGTCTGGTCTCTCGCTGGAGCGGTTCTTCGAGCAGTGGGTCTATGGCGCCCGCGTGCCCCGATTGTCGTACTCCTACTCGGTCGACGCGGGAGAAACAGGACCGAGGCTCACAGTGGTCATCGAGCAGCACGGCGAGCTCTTCGACGTGCCGCTCGCGTTGACCCTGGACTACGCCGATGGGCCCTCGGCGTTGGTGGTCGTCCCCGTACGGGAGCAGGTCGTGCGCACGCAGCTGCCGCTGTCCGGCACGCTGCGGGAGGTGTCGCCGACCAAGAACGAGGGAATCTTGGCCGAGGTGACGCGGGGCCCTCAGAGAGACTGACCGGGCCGTGGGGCCTGGTCGGTGGTCCTGAGCTGCCTTTTGGCCCGAGACCAGAGATGCAGTCCACGGCGGGTCGGCCGGTTTGTTATGATCGACCGGATATGGACACCGTGACCCTGACCATCGACGGGCGACCCGTTACGGTCGAGAAGGGCAAGAGCGTGCTGCAGGCGGCGATCGAGCATGGGATCTCCGTCCCCTACTACTGCTATCACCCCGGCATCGGCGTCGATGGGTCGTGCCGCGTCTGCATCGTCAAGATCGAGAAGATGCCGAAGCTGCAGACCTCGTGCTCGACGCTGTGCACCGACGGCATGGTGGTCGACACGCAATCGCCCGAGGTGGTCGCGGCGCGGGCCGGTGTGTTCGAGTTCCTCCTCGTGAATCACCCGCTCGACTGCCCGGTCTGCGACAAGGGCGGCGAGTGTCCGCTGCAGGACTTTTCGTATCGGTTCGGCCCCGACGAGAGCCGCATGGAGTTTCCGCGCCGTGTCTTCGACGGCGAGGGGGCGAAGGCGGACGTCGATTTCGGGCCCACGCTGATGTTGAACCGAAACCGCTGCATTCTCTGCACCCGGTGCGTCCGCTTCATGCGCGAAGTGGAGGGCGATGCGCAGATCAACATCGTCGATCGCGGGTACGGCAGCGAGATCGCCACGTTCCAGGAGGAGGGCGTCCGTTCGCTGCTGTCGGGCAATCTCATGGACGTCTGCCCCGTCGGCGCCATCACGACCCGTGACTACCGGTTCAAATCGCGCCCCTGGGACAACCCGACCGTCGTCGACACCATCTGCACACAGTGCTCGAAGGGCTGCAACACGACCGCTTGGATCAAGGCCAAGCCCGAATGGGCGAAGGGGACGCAGCTCATCCGCTTCACACCGCGGTTCAATCCCGAGGTCAACGGCTACTGGATGTGCGACATCGGCCGCTTCGACTACCACTGGGTCGAGGGCGACGAGCGACTGCGCACGCCGCTCGTTCGGGACGAACGCGATGTCCAGCGCGCGGTGTCATGGACCGAGGCGGCCTCTACGATCAGCGCGCGGCTGGAGCGCGCCGGCGGGGGACGCGGGCTTCACTTCCTGTCCTCGGCGCACGCGAGCCATGAAGAGCTCTTCGTGCTGAGACAAGTTGCACGTGCGCTGCACGGCGAGAGCTGGGCCCGCGCGATCACGATGTCCTGGCGGTACTGCCCGAAGACACAGCCCCAGAAGACCGCCTTCAAGGTCCCGGCCGTCGATGCCCCGAACGTCAATGGCGCCCGGCTCTTCGGACTGCTGAGTGGCGGCGTGGGCGATCCGCAGGAAGCCGCCGACGTGACCCGGCTGCAGGCGGCGGTCGCGCAGGGGCAGGTCGGCGCCTTGTACGTCTTCGATCCCGGTCCGGCTGGATCGCTCGGCGACGCACAGTGGATCCTCGAGGCTCGCCGTAATGGACGTCTTTCCGTGCTCATCGTCCAGACGGCCCTGCGGTCGGCCCTGTCGGCCGAGGCAGATGTCGTGCTGCCAGGTGCAACCTTCGTCGAGAAAGAGGCGTCCTACACTAACGACCAGGGGCGCCTGCAGGGCACGGCGCGCGTCATGGCATTACCTGGCGAGGCGCGTGAGGACTGGGCGGTCCTCTCCACAGTTGGCGCGACACTCGGCGCTCGCTTCGATCGCGAGTATGCGAGCGCAGGCGACATCCGCGCTGACATCGAACGCCACATGAGCGGCGTGGATGAACTGGCAGGCATCGGCTCGCTCGGGTTCGCGCCCCCTCTGACGGCCAAGAACTGGCTCCAGGCGTCGAATCCATCGGAACGCTGGAAGTGGGATTTCATGTATCAGGATCTGCCGCCCGTGAAAGGCGCCGTCGATCCGACGGCGCTGCCTCCGCCGCCCGGCGTGATTCCGCTCCGAGAGGTCACGCCGCAGCCTGAGCATCAGGCGGCTTCGCCTGACGGGAAGACCGTGTCGGCGAAGTAGCTCTTCGTTTGGTAATCGTCAATCAGGGGACTCCAGGTGAAGCGCTTCCTCTGGCTCGTCGCCACGCTCGCGCTCGCAGGGGGGGTGACGGGCGTGGCGCAGCTTCGACGGGTGCAGGCCGAGGTGGCACCGCTCCTCGACGTGGACGCCGTCCCCGTGGGCACGACGTTCAGGGGCGCGCTCGAAGTGCGCTTGCCCCGCGGCTATCACGTCAACTCGAACAAGCCTCGCGATCCGCTCCTCATTCCGATCGTCCTCAAGATCAACCCACCGGCGGGTATCACGGCGACCGAGATCGTGTACCCGAAGCCGACCGACCTCAATCAGCAGGGTGCCGCCGAGCCCCTCAGTGTGTTCGAGGAGCAGTTCACCATCGGCGTCGCCTTTACGGCCGACAAGACGCTGTCGACCGGCGCCACCACGGTCGCCGCGACCCTGAGCTACCAGGCGTGCGACGAACGCATGTGCTATGCCCCGTCGAGCGTCGACACGAGCTGGACCGTCCGCGTCGTCCCGCCAGGCGCACCAGTCAAGACCCAGTTTCCCAACGTCTTTGGTGCAATCGCATTCGGCTCCGGCGACGCTCCAACGACGGCGCCGGCTGAGACCCCGACCCCGCGGGCAGGCGCGACGACCGCGCCAGCCGAGGGTGGCGACCCGGTCGCTCGTCTCGATCAGTTCACGATGGCCGGATCGACGGGCGGCTACCTGGGCCGATCCGCGTTCCTCGAGTTCATTCAGAACGCCGAGCGTGGCGTACAGGCCAAGGGATTGTTCGAGGGGCGCGGGCCGCTTGCGATTCTCCTCATCGTCTTTCTGGGCGGTTTGGCACTCAACCTCACGCCCTGCGTGCTCCCGATGATCCCGATCAATCTTGCCATCATCGGAGCGGGCGCTCAGGCAGGCTCGCGCGCACGCGGCTTCTGGCTCGGCACGGCCTACGGTCTGGCGATGGCGGTCGTCTACGGCATCCTGGGCCTCGTCGTCATCCTGACGGCCGGCACCTTTGGCACGGTCAATGCCTCACCCTGGTTCAACCTCGGCATCGCAGGGCTCTTCGTAATCCTGGCGCTTGCGATGTTCGACGTGCTGGTGATCGATTTCTCGAAGTACTCGAGCCGCGTGGCCGTCGGTCAGTCCGGGCGGGGCACCTTCCTAGTTGCGTTTGCGATGGGTGCCGTGGCGGCGCTGCTGGCCGGCGCTTGCGTGGCGCCGGTCGTGATTCAGGTGGTCCTGTTCTCGAGCAATCTGTATTCCGCGGGCACGACGGTGGCACTCGCCCTCCCGTTCTGCCTGGGCATCGGCATGGCACTGCCTTGGCCGATCGCGGGCGCGGGGCTCGCAGCCCTGCCGAAGCCGGGCGCGTGGATGGTCCGTGTGAAACAGGCGTTCGGCGTCGTCATCCTGGCGACGGCCGTCTATTACGGCTACGAGGCCTACTCGCTCTTCTCGAATCGGTGGGTGGATGCGCGCGAGGTCGCCTCGAGCGTCGAAGAGAAGCTCAAGGCGGGCTGGCACGCCTCGCTCCGCGATGGCCTCGACCGCGCGATACGCGAGCGCAAGCCGGTGCTGATCGACCTGTGGGCGACCTGGTGCAAGAACTGCCTGACGATGGACAAGACGACGCTCGCGGACAGCGAGGTCATCAAGGCGCTCGACGGATACGTCAAGATCAAGTTCCAGGCCGAGAATCCCGACGCCTCGCCCGCTAAAGAGGTCATGCGCAAACTGGGCGCCGTCGGGTTGCCCACCTACGTCATCCTCCAGCCAGCGACGGCCGGCGCACGCGCGTCGGGACCGAGAACCGACAACTGACCACTCTCCGAGCGGGCTCGCAGCGGGTCAGCTCTCGGCATTGCGCGTCAGCCAATGGCATGGGCTGAAAGCGACGCCAGACTTCTGCCTCAGTGGGTGGGCGAGGGACCGACAGCAAAGAGTTGGGACCACCCCTCGCCCTGGGGGAGCCGCGGGAGCTCGGCCGGCGCGCCGAGCGAGACGGGGCGGGTCCAGGTTGACACATGCAGAACCAGTCCGTCTGCCAGCTTGTGATGCTCTTCGTCGTTCTGGAACGGCTCGGGCGGCATCACAGGGTCGGGCTCCTGGACGTAGAGGAGCCAGGCGATCGTGTCGGGACGATCGGGAGTCCCGATGTATCCGATCCGGTGCCCGTCTTTGTGAAGCCGCCAGGCGTAGCGGGCGCCGCGGTTGGTCGGATCGGGCGCGAACGGTTCGATGCCTTCGGCCGTCAGCGCTTCGACCGAAGGCCACGAGCCACTCGAGGCGCGCACGTTCTCGGCTTCGAGCAGCGCCACCTGGAGGGACCTGAAGAGCCGCTGCTCCTCGGCCGGACGATCGAGCACCACCGCTTGATAAGGAAGCAGGTTCTTCTGGGCGGGCCGGTCCGTCGGCTGCAGCGTTGTTGGCTGGTTCGCCAGGTACAGCCACACGCCGAACACGACCGCCGCCGCCGTGCGAACAACTGATACGAGCTCTTCACGAGCCGAGGGCCCGGCGATGACAACGTCGTGGACATCTGTGACGTCGGCTTCGACCATGGGCGGCGTTACAAGGGAGAGATCCGCTCGTCACGACGCCGAGCGAGCCGGCCGATCGCCAACGTCAGGAAGAAGATCGCGCTCGCGGCCAGTACCACCGCGCCTCCGGTCGGAACCAGGAGCTTGGTCGAGACGCCCAGTCCGCCTGCGCCGGCGAGAAACGCGACGAGCACGCTCCAGATGAAGTACTGGCGTGCGCCGCGCGCGATGTTGCGTGCCGAAGCGGCGGGCACGAGCACCAGCGCCTCGACCAGCAAGGCGCCAATCACCTTCAAGCTGACCACGATGGAGAGCGTGAGGATGATGGCGAAGAAGTATTCGAGATAGGCCGACTGCGCGCCCGAGACCGACGCCAGCGGCGGGCTCAGGCTATCCAGCAACAGCCGGTTGTACTCACGCGCCAGCAGAACGGCGACCAGCATGCCGACAACCAGGAGCAGCAGGAGGTCGTTGTCGGTGACCGTGAGCAGGCTGCCGAACAGTACGGCCTCGACCTGGTGGACATTGAATTGTCGGGTCAGCAGCACCAGCAAGCAGAGGCCGAGGCCGAGCGTGAAGGCGTGGAAGACGCCGATCAGCGTATCAGGTGGCAGCGTTGCATGGCGCTTGACATAGACCATCGCCAACGTCGTCAGCAGACAGAAGCCGAACATGCCGCCGTACGGGGCGTTGAGCGGTTCGCCGAGCAACAAGCCGATCGCGACGCCGGTCAAGGCAGCCTGGCCCAGGGCGGCGCTGAAGAACGCGAGGCGCCGCGTGACGACTAGGTGGCTCAACCCTCCGAGAATGGGCGCCAGGATGAGCACGCACAGAAAGCCACGGGTGAGGAACGGGTATTGGAAATCGGCCGGCAGCCAGCCGCGCTCGGCCAGTGAAGCCACCCACCCGTAGAACGCCGTCATGTGACGCCTCCTCGGCCTCCGGACGGCATGCGCGCGAGAACTCGATCGAGGACGAGTGCCTCGGTTGGGGGGCCCTCGGTGACGACGGTCCGATCGAGCACGGTCACGCGGTCGGCCAATCGGCGCACCTGCGCAAGATCGTGCGAGACCATCAGCACCGTCACGCCCTCTCGCTTCAACCGGATCAGCCGATCTTCGAGGTCGCGCGTGCTCGCTTCGTCGAGGCCCGCCGCTGGCTCATCGAGGATGAGCAGCTCCGGCAACGGCACCAATGCGTGCGACAGCAGCACCCGGCGCAGCTCGCCGCCCGAGAGGACCGACAACGGGCGGGACCCGAGGCCGCCGAGGCCAGCTTCGTCGAGCATCGACCGGATCTGGCGGCGAGTGGCCGCGCCGAGGCCGAAGCACACGGGGCGCGACTGGCGGGTCAACGCCAGGAAGTCCTCGACCGTGACCGGGAGCGTGGGATCGACGGCGAAATTCTGCGGGACGAAACCGATGCGCCCGTCGCGCCGCCAATGCGCGACGATCCGCCCGCTGAACGCCGAGAGGCCGAGCACGGCATGGAGCAGCGTGGTCTTCCCGGCGCCGTTCGGACCGACGATGGTGTGGATGTCACCGCACGCGACACGGAGCGAGACGTGCGCGAGGAGATCTTCCCGCTGCCGACGAAGGGAGACGTCGATGAGCTCGACAAGCGGCGGTGCCGTCATGCTCCCTTGACGAGCGCCCGGATCATGGTTTCGACGTTGACCTGCATGTCGCGCTCGAAGCGTTCCGCCGTAAATGGGCCCGACGCGATGTGACTGATCGTGTACACCTTGACGCCCGCCTCGTCGCCCAGCACCTTGAGCAGCGCGGGCGGGAAGGTCTCCTCGCTGAACACAACGGTGATCTTCTCGCGCTGGAGCAGCCGAACCATATCCCGGAGCTCGGACGCCGATGGCGTCAAGCCGTGAGCCGGCTGCACGACACCAGCGACTTCGAGGCCGAACTCCTGAAGCAGATAGCCGTACCCGTCATGGACCGTGACAACGCGCGTGATTTTCGCTTCGGCCAATTCAGCTGCGGCCTTCGATTTGAGGACACGGAGACGGCGCACGTAATCAGCGGCGTTCTTCTGGAGGGCCGCCGCGTCCTGCGGTCGGAGCGCCGCCAACTCCTTCTGAATCGCGTAGGTCTGCTGAATAGCGTTGTTGAACGAGATGAACGTGTGCGAGTTGACGCTCTTGCCGCGGACCGATCGGATCTGCGGCGTGGCGTCGTTTGGACGAATCACCTTCAGACGCGTGTTCCCCGACGACTTGATCATCGAGAAGATGAAGTCGTCGTGACCGATGCCGTTGACGACGATGGCGTCGAGGTCGATGAGCTTCTTGATGTCTTCCGGGCGCGGCTGATAGTCACCAGCGTCGATCTCACCTGGCAGCAGCGCTCGGATCTCGTACCCGGGCAGCGTCCCGACAATGTTCCTCGTCCACGAGTAGTAGGGGTGGAGCGTCACGCCGATCTTCAGTGTTCGAGCAGCGGCCTGTCCGTGCGCGGGCCGGACGAAGCCCGGGGCGCAGACGATCACCCCTGTCGCAGCGATCATCAGCGTTCGTCGCGTGATCATGAAACAGCCTCACTTCGAGGGCGGTGGCGGACCAAACGGTGGTGCCCTGCGATCGAGCGGCGCGGTCAACACCTGCGTCCACCCGGCAAGCTCGGGTCGAGGGAAGAACTCCGTCCCCACCTGGCCGCCGAACCGACGCATCCAGATCGACACGTGCAACACCGTCCCGTCGGGCAGCCGGTGATGCTCCTCGTCGTTCGGAGCCGTATCGACCGGAACGCTCGGATCGGGCTCGCGGTACACCACCAGCCAGGCAGCCGAGGACTCGCCCTGCGGCGGCCGTCCCAGGTAGTTCACGATGATGTCCTTCGTACTCCGCTGCCATGTATACATCGTCTCGTGCGCGCCGGCGACAGGCGGCGGTGTGTCCGGAAGCACGGCCGTACCGCCAGGATCTGGCCACTGCCCGGTCTGCGCCCTGGCAGCTTCCAAGCGCAAGATTCGGCCTTTCAGCTCGTTGAACATCGCTTGGTCGACCGGCACGAGCTCGCGCGCGAGGGTCTGGTAGGGCATCAGGGCCGCGGTGCTCGTTTCCGTGGAGGGCAGGACTAGATACGCCGAGACAGCTGCCACGATGAGGCCGGCCAGCACGAGAACCCTGGACCGCTCGCGAGACGACGCGGCGGCCCCAAGCGGCGTCGCCGACACCTGACCGGCTGATTCGCGACCTGTCATGGCTCACCGACCATTGGCGGAGGCTTTGTGGGGATCCAGGTGCCCGCTGCTCCGATGGCTGATGATCACCACGAGCAGCGTGATGGCCATCGCCACCACGAACCAGTACCGCGTGAGCACGGCGAGCGTGGGATTCGACAGCGGGAGATCGAGCCCCGAGAGCTCTGCGCTCGCCTCGAGCATCGCGTGCGATCCCTCGTGCGCAGGCACGGCGGAGAGGCAGGCGGCAACGCCCCAGGCTGGTAGTCCTGGCCAATACGCCAGGCGCACAACGCGTGATGCGACGGCCAGGAGCGCGAGGGACGCCGCCAGAAGGAGCAGCTCGTGGATGACGATGCTCGGCCACTTGTAGACACCCGCCAGGGCGATCGCCTCGCGTAGCAGCACGCCGGTCGCGACCCCGCTGGTCGCACCGAAGACGGCGGCCAGCGCGCGCTGAGATCCGGTACGGACGCCGACGACATTGATCGCAGCAAGGCCGACCAGCGAGGCACCGGCCGCGATCGCGGCCGCAGCGCGCCAGGATGCATCCAAGGTGAAGGGCGCGATCTGCATGGCGACCACGGCGATCAGGTGGGCAAACCCACCGACCGCGAGGGCCGCGACCAGCGTCGCACGCGACAGCCGTGGAATCGCCAGGCAGAGCAGAAACAGGAGGTACAACACATCACGTCCGAGGCGATCGATGGCTCGCCGACCGAACATGGCCAGCGCTTCGCCTAACGTGGGCTCGAAGCGAATCCGCTCGGGCGGTCCGCTCACCGTCACGTTGCGAGCGGGCCCAGCAGCCGGCACGTAGATCGCCGTGGTCCGCGCCGGCTCACGAGCCGGGCCAAGTCCGTTCAGCCGCGCGATCAGCCGCGTGATCGGGGTCGCGGCCTCGAAGTCGAGCTGCACATCGATGAAGGTCTCATTCCAGTAGAGCAGCGAATCGACTGGCTGCCGCGGTTCGGCCAGATGCCGAACGGCGGCGTCGAGCGTCGCAAACGATCGATCCGATTGGGCCGTGATTCGCCACGACGCGCTCACCGGTGACGGCAGCGCGCGGCCGCCGTCGGTCAAGTTCAAGCTCCGGACGACCTCGTCCACGACCGCGGCGAGCGGATCCTCGAGACGCGAGACGTCGAGATAGCCGGGCGGAATGACCGGGAGTCCCGCGTCGGCGACCAAACCGGTTGGCAGGCGCACGAGCGCGCGAAGCCGTGGGCCGTTCACCTGAAAGTACGCGGTCACCTCGGGCGCCAGCTGATGCGCCGACAACGTCAGGCCGTCTCCGAACGTCCAAAGGACGCCCATGAGCGACCATGCGGTCCACCGTAACACGCGGCCAGGCACCTGCCGGGCTAGCTTACCATCGCGTGCGCGAGCGCCTTACTCGGGCGCATGGCGCAACGTCGCGGCCGCACGAAGCACTCCGCAACCCTCACCGCTTCCTCTGAAACATCGATCGGGCCGCGGCCGCAACGCGCGATTCGCTGTACTTGCAAGGATCGATGTGGTACTCTTTTTCGCAGAAACCGCTCGATCTGATTGCGTGTGAGCTATCGCGGACGAACCGGATGAGATCATCTGCGGCGCGCGTCGCACTTGGGGCGACGGCCTGGATCGCCCTCGGCCTCGCAGCATTCTTCGTCGTCCGGTCGGACCACGTCCTTTCCGCCCGCAGAGCCTCCACGCATGCGTTCGACGCCCGCGCGCGTGAAGTCTCCAGCGCGCTCATCGATCTTCGCACCGCGCAGCAGGCGTTTGTCGCGCCCGGACAGAGCTACGGGATCTGGGCGTCGAAGGCGGATGAGTTCCTGGCGGCCACGGCCTCGGGGCTCGATGCGCTCCAAGACCTCGCGCTGACGGCCGACGGCCATCGACTCGTTGGTGACGCCCGCACCGGGCTCGCCGAGCTCAGGGCGATCAACGAGCGGGCCCGCGAGGCGCTCAGAACCGCCGACCCGTTCAGCTCGGCCGACACCGTCTTCACCGAGGGGACGGAAACCACGAAGAACATCGCGCTGCGACTCGAGTCCGCGCGGCTCGCCGAGCATGTCGGAGCCGACCTGGAGAATGACGCCGTGCGCAACCGAGCGTGGCGCGACGCTTCCGTCGCGCTCGGCACGATCGCCCTCGCCGTGGTCTGTCTGGCGGCGCTGCCGTTTGGGCGCCGGTCGAATCCGCAGGCCCCGATGAGTCACCGTGGGCAGCTGAACGCCCCGCCGGTGCCTCGGGAGTCGGCGCCGCTCCTCAGGGCCGCGGTCGAGCTCTGCTCCGACCTGAACCGGGCACAGGCGCTGGACGACCTCGCGGCCTCGCTGGAGCATGCGGCCACCGCGCTGGACGCCGCCGGGCTCATCGTCTGGGTCGGACGGCCCGGCGGTCCCAGTCTGCGACCTATCCTGGCGCACGGCTACTCACGCGAGGCGATTGCCCGCATGCCGCCGGTCCTTCGTTCAGCCGACAACGCCGCCGCTGCCGCCTATCGCACCGGAAACCTGCAGATCGTGCTGACACGGCCGGGCGTCACGAGCGGTGCGCTCGCCGCCCCGATGGTGTCACCCGAGGGATGCATCGGCGCCGTAACGGCTGAAATCAAGAACGGCGGCGAGGCCTCCGACGGCGTGCAGGCCGTTATCTCCCTTTACGCGTCCCAACTCGCCGGTCTGCTTGCCGCCTCGGTCATCGCCGAAGAAGACCGCGACGAACCTTCCCGCGCGCTGGCCTAGAGACCACGTCGATTGTTCGGGCAGGGCGCTGTCAGGCTCCAGCCCTCAGTCCGGACAAAGGTCACCGGAGTGTCTCCGCTTCAGGACGCGCAGTCCGTGAACCCGCAGATCTGGGGATTTTTCTCGATTTCAAATGGGCACGCCGTTTGAACAGGAAGACGCCGGTCGCGTCGGGTCAACGGGGTACGCAACTTCAGGCAGGCGCTGGCATCGCCGGGCCCCGTCTCACGTTCACGGTCCGGCGCGACCGCTCAGCAGTGAGGTCGCCATGCGCTATCTCGTACGTCTCTCCCTCTGCGTCCTGGTCCTCGCGAGTGCGTCAGCGTGTGCGCTGCGCTCGCCGCGAATCGCGGATCTGCGCGACAATCCAGGTCGCTATCAGCATCGCACCGTCGCGATCGACGGCGTGGTCACGACCTCATGGGGCATGCCGCTCATGCCGCTCAAGTGGTACAAGGTGGACGACGGGACGGGCGAGGTGACGGTCGTCTCGCAGCATGGGCGCACGCCCACGCGGGGCGCCCGAGTGCGCGTCAAGGGGCGCGTCGATGACGTCGCCGTATTTGGTGGCCAGGCGATCGGCCTCCACATCAAAGAGCGGTCGCTTCGCATCCGGCGCTGATCTTGTGGCCATGAGACCGATTTCGCATCTCGTCTTGCGGGCTGGAGTGAGACGGAGCACTCGGATTCAAGCACTTCTTCTGCTCATCCTGTAATCCGCACGACGACAGCAGTCATGTCATCGGCGGCGGGTGTATCGCCCCGGAAATCCTGGACGGCGTCGAAGATGGCATCGACCATGTCGCGCGATGTCGCGGCGCACATGTGGTCGATCACGGCCAACACCCGCTCGCGGCCGAATTCCTCCCCACGGCTGTTCCGCGCCTCGTACACCCCATCGGTGCAGAAGACGAACGCATCGCCGGTTGCCAACTCGAAGCTGACTTCGTCGTACGACGAGCCGGGAAGGGCACCGAGCGGGACGCCCGCGAGCTCGATGACCGACACGTTCGACGAGCCGCCCGCGTGCGGCGTGCCCATACGGCAATGCATCGGGTAGGGGAGACCCGAATTGGCGATCACGACGTGACGACGCTTGAAGTCGAACGCCGCGTAACAGAGGGTGCAGTAGTACTCCTCCAGTTGCCGCTCGTTCAGGATCGTGTTCATCGAGGCCAGCACGCCCGCCGGGCTGGTGCGCTCGCTCGTGTAGCGCCGCCGAAACGTCCTCGATCGGACCAGCTCGCCCGCAAAGGCGCTGTAGAGCGCCGCCGGTGCTCCCTTCCCCGACACGTCGCCCACCGCCACAACGAGCGTGTGCGGCTCGGGTGACAGGTAGTCGTACAAGTCACCCCCGAGCTCGCGTGCGGGCAGGAACCGCGCGCTCACGTCGACGCCCTTCAGGCGCTTGGGCGGGTCTGCGGGCAGCAGCGCCATCTGCACGCGCTGCGCGAACCGAATCTCCTTCTCGAGACGAATCTCGTTGGCGCGAATCGTCTCGTAGAGCCGTGCGTTCTCGATGGCGACGGCTGCCTGACTGGCGAGGAGCGACAGGATGTCGGCGTGACTCTTCGTGAAGGCGTCGAGCTCGGGGCTCTCGAGATCGAACACGCCGATGCACTTGTCCTTGATGAGCAGCGGGATGACCAGCTCCGACCGTGCGTCGGTGACCAGGTTGATGTACCGCGGGTCCTTCGAGACGTCGGGCACGAGCACGGCTTGCTTGTGCAGCGCTGCGTATCCGACCAGCCCGCTTCCAACTTTGATGCGCGGCGACTCGGCGGTATTGCCGTACCGGACGGCGACCTTCATCTCCAGCTCCTGCGTTTCTTCGTTGACGAGCAGGATGCCGAAGGTTCGATAGTCGATGACCCGCCGCGTCAGATTGGCGATGCGGGTCAGCAGCTCCTCGAGGTTGAGGATGGACCCGAACTCTCGGGCAATGTCCGACAAGGTCTCGAGCGTGCTGGTGTATTGCCGCTCGTGCTCGAACAGCCGCGCATTCTCGATCGCCACGGCAACATGCGCGCTGAACTGTCGCAGGATGAGCGCGTCGTTGTCGGTGAAGGCGTCCGGCAGGTCGCTCAGCAAGTTGAGCGCGCCGATGATGCGCCCCTTGCGCCGGATGGGCACCACGAGCTCGGACGCGGCTCCCGGCACGACCTCCACGTAGCGGGGGTCGGCGAGCACGTCGTTCACCAGAAGCGTCTCACCCTGTGCGACCGCCGTGCCCACGAGGCCTTGCCCCAGGGCGAGCCGGATGGAGGTTGCGCGATCGTGCGGGTATCCCACGGCGTAGGCGACCGTGAGGTCGTGCCGCCGCTCGTCCAGGAGGTAGACGGCAAAGGCCTTGAATTTCGTCAGGCGGGCGATGAGGTGCGGCAGCTTCTCGAGGAGCTCGTCGAGATCGAGCACCGCCGTGACTTCACGGCCGAGCTCGAAGAGCGTTCGCACCGTTTCCCGCGCACTGTCGGAGTCGGCCGAGGTCGGCAAAGTGGTGTCAGACACAGGAGCTACCAAGGGTCCCGGCTCGAGCGGGAGCCGCCGCCCCGCGTCATGGGCGGCGCGCGGCCGGTTCGCTCAACCGGAGCGCGACGCGACGCCCATGGTGGCCTGCTCCCCGAGCCTCGCCGAGAGGCACGATGACGAGCGAACCGTTCCTCCGAGCGGAACGCCCCTTCAGAAGACCGTCGCGATTCAACGCGAACAGGCCCAAGTATAATCGGATGCCTTCATGGATCTGACGCTGCCGCTCGACTACGCTGCCATCGAGCGCATCCTCCCGCATCGGTATCCCTTTCTGCTCGTCGACCGGATCATCGAGGTCGAGGTGGATAAGCGCATCGTGGGCATCAAGAACGTCTCCCTGAACGACCCGTACCTCTCGCACGGGACCGCCGCTGGGCCTCCGTCGCTGCCGCCCACAATCCTGACCGAGGCCATCGCTCAGGTCGGCGCCATCATGATTCTCGCCAATCCCGAGAACCGACAGCGGCTGCCCCTGCTCACTGGCATCCAGCGCGTGCGATACCGCCGCGCCGTCCACCCCGGCGATGTCGTCGTCTTCGAGGCGCGCGTCGTCCGGCTGCGTCGTCGAATGGGCGTCTTCAAGGGATCGGCCAAGGTCAATAACAAGGTGGTCGTCGAAGGCACGATGACCTTCGCGCTCGCCTCGCCGCGATCGGACGGCACGCGGGCCGAAGGGTCGGACGCCGACGGCGAGAAGGCATGACGCGCGCGCTCACGCGCGCCGCACGATAATCATCCCCGCCAGCACGATGAGGCCCGCAACGACGATCCGTGGGCTGAGCGGCTCCGAGAGCACAACGGTTCCCAAAAGCACCGCGATCACCGGGTTGATGTAGGCGTACAACGACACGGTGGCAATCGGTAGATGAGCGAGCGCGTGGGCATATGCCGAGTAGCCGGCGACCGACCCCACGAGCACCAGATAGGTCAGCGCGCCAGCCGTGGTCGGTGTGAACGCGAGCGTCGCCCATTCACCGGTCACGAGCCCCGCCACCAGCAACACCAGTCCACCGAAGAGCATCTGGAACGCGACCGAGCCGAGGACGCCGCCCTCCGTGCGTAAACCGCGCGAGTAGACGGACCCGGCCGCCCAGCCCAGGCACGCCAGCTGCGTGGCCAGAGCCACAGCAAACGAGGCCGATTGCCAGCCGCCGCGGATGTCGGGCCAGACGAGCAGTACGATGCCGGCAAAGCCGACCAGGAGACCCACCACCTGCCCGGCCCGGATGGGTAAACCGCTAGGGCGGAGCCGTTCGAGACCAATCAGCCAGAAGGGTGTCGCGGCAACGAGCACCGCCGCCAGTCCGCTGGCGATGGTCTGCTCGGCCCAGACCACGGCGCCGTTGCCCACACCGATCATGAGCGCGCCGATGAGGGCCAACGCCGGCCAGTGGCGGGATGCAGGCAGCCGGTCTCCCCGGGCCGCCACGAGCGCGACCATCAGGACGCCGGCGATGATCCAGCGCAGCCCACCCATGAGCATGGGGGGGATCGAGTCCAGGGCAATCCGAATCGCCATGTACGTCGTTCCCCAGACAAGGCAGACGACGATCCACGCCGCGTACGCGCTGCGCGGGGGGTGGGTCGGCCGAACAGACGGGCTCATGACGGTCGGGATTCGCACGGGGCGGCGACGAGCCGGACGCGCGTGAAAAGACGTTAGAATGACACAGATGACGCCCCGAGCGAGTGGCCCGGGGCGCACGCGAGACACGAAGGCAAGACACCATGTCCAAGAAACCCGCGGCACGAGGGGCGAGCACACCGCCCACACGGCACGAACCGACTCCGAAGCGGCGTCCGTTCCTGGTGATCGGTGTGGGCATCGTTGCGGTGGCGGGCGCCGCTTTCCTCGTCTGGCCCAAGAACCAAACACCGGCGCACGACATAGGGCACGGCCAGACTGGGGCGGCGCCGGCTTCGAGCGAGCAGTGGGTCGCCAGCGCGGCGAGGAAGGCCGCCTTCGGACCGCACAAGCAGGCGAGCTATCCGCCGATTCCGTTCGCCGGATACGAGCCGCCTCGGCCCAAGGAGGTGGTCACGTCGGCGTATCAATTCGCGGCGGAGCACCCCGAGATCCTGAGCTATGTCCCCTGTTTCTGTGGCTGCGAACGCCAGGGCCACGAGGGGAACACCGACTGCTTCGTCAAGTCACGCGCAGAGAACGGAGACGTGATCGAGTGGGATGAGCACGGGGTCGAGTGCGCCGTCTGCATCGATGTCGCCAACCGGTCGCGTCAGATGCACGCCGCCGGCGCGTCGGTGCGCGATATTCGGGCGGCCGTCGACAAGGAGTTCGGCCCGCTCTATCCGGGCCGGATGCCCACGCCGCCGCCACCCCCGCGCGTGACCTCGCAGTAGCGGGGCCGGCGAGAGCCGTCCGACAGGTCGAAGGCTCGTGAACGCGCGCGCCGACGCACTCGCGCGGCTCTTCGAGGCCGTCCACGAGGGCGTCCTCCTCGGGATGCTCGACTCCCAGGGCGACACCACCGAGGCCGCCAACGCACATCTCAAGGGGATGCTCGGCTTCCCGAGCGACACTCCGGATCACGCCTTCCACCCGCTCGCGCCCGAGCGTTTCGTCAACCCACACGATCGACAGGCGCTCGTCGATCGGCTGATGGCCGACCACGCCATCACGAATCATCTCGTCCGGATGCAGCGCGCCGACCTGACACCTCTGTGGATCGAGGTGACGGCGCATGCGGAGGCCATGGCGGGCGGAGCAATCCGCGTCGAAGCCGTGTTTCGCGATGTCAGCGAGCGCAAGCAGCAAGACGATGAGACCCGCGAGATCTTTCATCAGTTGCTGCAGGCCGAGAAGATGGTCGCCCTCGGTCAGACGATCTCGGGCGTCGCCCATGAGCTGAACAACCCGCTCGCGACGATCCTCAGCTGGTCCGAGCGGTTGTCCCAACGGCCGGGCCTCGAGAGCTCCGTGCGACGCGGTCTGGAGGTCATTCACGCCGAGTCGCAGCGCGCCGCCCGCGTCGTGCACAACCTGCTCACCTTCGCACGAAAGCGCCAGACCACACGGGCCCTGGTCGACGTCAACCGCATCGTTCGGGAAACGCTGGCGCTCCGCGCCTACGAGCAGCAGGTGGGCAACGTCCGCATCATCGATGCACTCGCCTCCGGACTCCCGCGCCTCTTTGGCGACGCCCACCAGCTCCAACAGGTGCTCCTGAACCTCATCATCAACGCCGAGCAGGCGATGCTCGCCGCGCACGGGGGCGGGGTGCTGGTCGTCCGGACCTGGCACGACGCGCAGCGTGACACGGTCACGCTGGAGATCAACGACGATGGCCCGGGCGTGCCCGAGGAGCATCGGGCGAAGATCTTCGAGCCGTTCTTCACCACCAAGGAAACTCGCGGCACCGGCCTCGGGCTCACCGTGGCCTATGCCATCGTGCAGGAGCACGGCGGACGCATCCGCCTGGAGTCGACCCCGGGGCGGGGCGCATCGTTCTTCGTCGAGCTGCCGGTTGGAGGAGTGAAGACCGATGCCGCAACGCCTGCTCGTGTATCGCAACAGGCGGCAGGAGGCGGCCGGGTGCTACTGGTCGAGGACGAAGCGCCGCTGGCCGCGGCCCTGACCGATGCCCTGGTCGACGCCGGCTATCAGGTGGAGCGCGCCGGAAACGGCGAGGAGGCTCTCGTCAAGCTCAGCGTCCACACCTTCGATGCCATCGTCTGCGACTTGAAGATGCCTCGTCTCGACGGCCGCGCCTTCTACCGGCGCCTGGCCGCGGGGTGGCCTCCGCTCGCGACCCGCGTGGTGTTCGTCACGGGAGACGTCGCGGGAACCGACACCGAGGCGTTCCTCGAGCAGACCGGGTGTCGGTGGCTCGCCAAGCCGTTCCGGCTGGGCGAGCTGCTGCAGATCGTCCGCACCGTGACCCGAAAGTAGCAAGTCGTTCCGGAGGGGGTGTCCCGCTCGTCGGCGGGCGCGACCGATTCCGTCTCAGCGGGCTGCGGCGACCGCCTGGCGCACCCGGGCGACCTTCGGCACGGCGGCCACGGCAGGGGGCACCTGTCGCTTTGCAGCAGGCTTGTAGGGCAGCACCACCGCGATGCCGTTCGGCCTGCTGGTCTCGGCCGATGCAGACGCGATCTTCGCCATCGGCTTTCGTCGGGCGAACGCGACCAACGCGTGCTTGACCTCGACGGCCTGTTGCGGATTGAGCTCGCCGAGCGATTCCCGAAGCCGACGGATCGCACGGGCATGGAGCTGCGAGACCCGCGACTCGTTGACGCCGATGGCCGCGCCAATCTGCTTCATCGTGACCTCACCGTAATAGTAGAGGCCGATCAGCTTCCGCTCGCGGGCCGGCAGTGAGGAGATGGCGGAGCGCACACGCTCGCGAATCTCGAGCTTCTCGTAGACGGCATCGGGTGCATCGGGCTCCACGGGGACGAGCGCTTGCGGCAGCGAGCTCTCGGCGAACCGCTCGCCGGTGGCGAGCGGTGAGGTGGACTCGATGGTGTTGATGCGCACGATGGTCCGGCTCAAACGCTTCTCGTCGGAGCCCACCCGCGCCGCGAGATCGGCCAGCGAGGGCTCGTGCCCGAGCTCGCGCCGCAGCGCCTCACGGGCGGCATCGAGCTCACGCCGCTGCCGGCGCACGCCGCGAGGCCAAGCGTCACGGCGCAGGGCATCGATCATCGCACCCCGGACGCGACGCTCGGCGAACGTCTCGAACTTGATGCCGCGCTCTTCGTCGAACCGGTAGGCGGCGTCGATGAGGCCCAGTACGCCGTCCTGGACGAGATCGCCGATGTCGATGCAGTTGGGCATCGAGGCCGCCATACGGCGTGCCAAGGCTTCGACAAAGGGAAGTCCCGCCACGATTCGGCGGTTCTGTTCGACCGACACAGGCTGAACGCGCATCAGGCAATCTCCATAAGGCCGGCCGTGCCGACCGAGGTCTGGCGGAACCGCGCGGCGGTTCCAGTCGCTGCCCGCTATCGCAACGTCGGTACCAACCTACAGAGAAATTGTTCTCTTGTGAGGTTGTATGTCCTATAGTGTCATCTAAGTGGCTGTTTTGGGCCGATTTAGGCGGTTCTCCTGCTCGGAGGTCAAACGCTGGCGAGGAGCTCATTTAACGGCCGTCGCATCAGTAACTTGACAAAAACTGACAGTCTAGTGTCAATTTTTTGACCTGACAATGACGGTTTTGTCGTAGAAACTGCGGACTATAGTGGCGGGGGATCCGGGCGGCTTCCCCGAAGGGAAGCCGTCCCACCTACGGATGGGCTAGGCGACGCGAGGCGGAGGGACGTGCCGGCGGAGGTCTTTGACGGTGGTCAACGCGTCGAGGGCGCTCGCTATCACCTGGACGGCCCGGGCCCGACTGGGTTCGTCACCCGCCTTGGCTTCCAGCAACTCGGCATTGGCCAGGATGATCCCCAGCTGGTTGTTGAGTCGGTGGAACAATGTGCCGAGGTCGGACGTGTCGTCGAGCGGCCCCGTCAATGACTGAGGGGTCGGTTGCGCGTCGAACCCGTCCACGTTCAGGGGGCTGGTCATCCGGCCTGGTTCCGCTCTTCGGTCGTCCACGTCGTCTGCGGCGCGGGGCTGTCGGGCTGATGCGGATCGCGCCAGAGCGAATCGACGAAGATCCGCACCGAACCGCCGGCCGTGCGGACGTACTGGATCTTGCCAGCCGAGAGCCAGTTGTAGATCGTGCGCCGGCTGACTCCGACCAGCTCGCAGGCCTTCATGATCGAGATTGTTTTTCTTTCCACGGGCACTCTCCCTCCGTTGAGGGGTATCGGAATGGGGTCGGCCCAGGTTTAGCCCTGCGTTCGGGCCCCCACCCCGGGTTGTGCCCGCATCTGGGCACTTGCGTAAATGACTGACCATCCAAAGCATCTGCTGCTCGTCGACGACGAGCCGAATCTGCGAGAGGCGGTCGCCGAGCTGCTGTCCGATCATGGATATCGGGTCCAGCAGGCTGAGTCCGGCGAAACGGCCGCGACCTTGCTCGTCAACTTCGCGTTCGATGCGCTCGTCACCGATTTGCGGCTCCCAGGCCTGCCCGGCACGGCGGTCATCGACACCGCCCTCGAACGCTATCCCGATATCGTCGTCGTCGTCGTCACCGGGTACGGGACCGTCAAGGATGCCGTGGAGGCGATCAAACGAGGCGCCGCCGACTTCGTCTCCAAGCCGTTCCAGATCGACGAGCTGCTCCATGCGCTTGAGACGGCGTTCGAGCAGCGGCGGCTTCGGAGCGAGAACGCGTACCTGCGCGCGGAGCTCCACGCGCGGCACCGGTTCGACGGTATCGTGGGGAAGAGCCGTCCGATGGCTCGCCTCCGGCAGCTGCTCGAGACCGTTGCGGCCGCCAACAGCACGATTCTCATCACCGGCGAGACCGGCACGGGCAAGGAGGTCGTCGCCCGGGCGATCCATCACAACAGCGGACGGCGGGATCAGCAGTTTGTCGCGCTCCACTGCAGCGCGATCCCCGACACGCTGCTCGAAGCAGAGCTCTTCGGTCATGTGCGCGGCGCGTTCACCGGCGCGGTCGGCAACCGCACGGGCCGCATCGAGCAAGCGCATCGCGGCACGCTGTTCCTGGACGAGGTCGGGACGATGAGCCTGGGCCTGCAGGCGAAGCTGCTGCGCGTGCTGCAGGAGCGGGAATTCGAGCGCATCGGGGACACGACGACCGTCAAAGTCGACGTGCGCGTGATTGCCGCCACCAACAGCGACCTGCGGCAGATGGTCCACGCGGGAACGTTCCGTGAGGATCTCTTCTACCGGTTGAACGTGATCCCGGTGCACGTACCGCCGCTCCGAGAGCGACGAGACGACATCCCGCTGCTCGTCCAGCACTTCCTGGCACGGTTCACGCCGCAGGCACCGGCCGGTACCGACGCGGCGTTGTCGGTGTCACAGGATGCCATGCGTCGTTTGATGGCGTACCACTGGCCCGGTAACGTGCGCCAGCTCGAGAACACCGTCGAGCGAGTCGTCGCCATGCGCGCCGGATTCGGAGACGCCGACGTCATCGACTTGTTTCCCGAATTGAGCGCGCACGACCCCTTGTCCTGGGCCGCGTCGTTGGCCTTGCCGGACGGAGGAGTCGACATGATCCAGTTGATGGCCGATCTGGAGCGCGAGCTCATCGAGCGCTCACTCGAGCGGACCGGCGGCAACAAAGGGCGGGCGGCGCGGCTCCTCAACCTGAAGCGCACGACCTTTCTCGAGAAGCTGAAACGACTGGAACGCTCGTGCGGACCGGGCGTACGATGAGTGCAGCATGCCACCCCGCTTCGCCTACTGGACAATTCTCGTCGACAACACCCCGACCGCGTTCCGCGCCCGCGACCAGGCCGACTTGCTGCCGACGCTTCACCAACTGCGGCGCACCAACAAGGACGTCGTGATGAAGTGGTTCGCCCACGGACGCCTGTGGGCCTCCCCAGACGAGGCGCGGCAGCAGCGGCGCGACGTCGAGCGCGCCGCCGAGCGGCGCGGGAAGGATTGGCGTCCCGGCGGTGAGCATCGCGATCCGCGTGCACGCAAGCCCGCCGGTCGCAAGCGTCCGTGGACAGGTCGTGGCCCCCATCGTTGCGATCAGGCCGCGCGCAAAGACGCGATGCCCACAACTGGTGCGCCGCGCACCCCCGATCGCGCACGGAGCGACGGGAGGCCCTTCCAGAAGCCCTGGACGCCACGCCCGACGGGCCCTTACCGGCCCCACGCCAAACCTCACCACCCGCGACCGTCCAATGGGCCAGGACGCCCGCGCCCCGAGCGTGATCAACGCTCCGGCGTCTGGCGAGACAGGAAGCACGCGCAGTCCAAGAGAGCTGGGCCCGAAACGCGTCGAGAGACGAGGCCTTCGAATGCGCCACGGACGACCGGCACCGGGGAGAACCGCCGAACGCCGCACGCGTGGGTGTTGCCGCCCGCAGGCCAGGAGAAGAAACCGCCCCCCACGGACGGGACCAAGGGGCCTCGACGAAAGACCGAAGGCCCGAGGCCGGACCACGGCCAAGGAACGGACCCAAACCGGAGGCCCAAGACCTGAGGCCGACCGGCGTCGAAGCCGAAGGGCTTCTCTCTAGAGCCCGTAGGTGACGGTGACGCCGTATCTCAAGCCGGAGTAGTCACGGTCGACGAGCGGCGAGTACCGGGCTTGGCGCTCGATATCGAACGACGCGCGGACGTTCTGTCCCAGCCGATAGCTGGGCCCGCCTCCGTACGTCCACACCTCGTCGCGGCGGCCAACCGTGAGCGGATCGGCCAACGGACCCTGACGGTACGCGAGCGTGCGGTATCCCACTCGGCCGAACAGCTCGAACGGCCCCCAAACGCGCTGTCCAACCGTCGCCGCCACGGCCGAGAGGACGTAGTAGGGCTGCTGCGCCTCGAAGGAATACTCGAGATCGCGCACGACTTCGGCCACCAGGCTCGTGGCGCTTGGGGTGGTGAGCGACATGCTTGCCGAGAAGGTCGCCCCAGTGAAGGCGGGCGTCGCGGTGCTCACGGGCGTGAACCGTCGGTATCCGATCTGTGCAGCGCCTCGCAGTAAGGCTGCCGGATCGAATCGGACGCCGAGACTTCCCTGTACTGCGCTGGCATTGCGGTCAGGAGAGGCAACGAAGCGATCTCGATAGCCGGAAACATCTGCGGTCAGGCTCGTCAGTGGCGTGAGCTCATGCCGCACGGTCACGGCGCCGCCCGTTCTGGTTCGGCTCAGCTCATCGTGGAGGCTTCGACGCTCGAAGAACGTGTCTTCGGCGAACCGGATCGAGCGCCGTTCGAGGCGGGCGCCGATGAGCGTCCGCGATCGGACGCGATATTCCGCCGCGCCCTGAACCGCGTTCTCCGCCCGTGCGGCCCGCGTATCCACCTCGAAGTTCGGCCGCTCTTTCGCGCGCGTCCACGTGCCGTTGACGAACAGCGAGAAGCGGGTGAGCGGCACCACCCACCCAGCTTGATACAGGCCGTTGGACGCGCGCTGATCTTCGTACTCGCGGAACCACAGGAGCTCCTGCCGGACGTGACCGGTCAGCCAAGTCCGACCCGCCCGCATCCAGAGGTCTGACTGCGGGACGAGCGTCAACGTCACGTCCCGTTTGGGTCGTTCGCTCGTCGCGTCGTTGAACAGGTTCGTATCCATGCCCACATCCGACAACGAGAGCGTGGGATTCATGAGAAGCGGACCCAGGTGGACGCGGGCGCCCGTCGTGTCCGGTGTGGCTGGAAGGACCTGCGCCTCGAGCGCCTGCGGTCCGACGAACAACGAGGTGACGAGCCAGGCCAGATATATGTGGTGTCGAGTCACTGATCCCTCTCCTGCGCACACATGCACGCGGACGCGCGCTTCGATCTGACGCGACGCTTCTCGGGGTTATCGGCGCCGCCGCGGCCGACCTTGAAGCTGGTGGCGAAGAGGTGTTGCGTGTGCGACCGTCAGCCGGCCGCACGGAGGATGGGAGTCTGTGAAGGGGCTCGACCGTCAGCGGCGCGCAGCCACCGTGAAGTCTACGCGGACCGAACCGTTCTCATCGTAGACGAGCCGATGATCGGGGTGTCCATCGTCGTCGGTATCGAAGGCGACCTCGGCCAGTCGCCCTTTTCGAAAACGCTCCCATTTGTCCGCTCGGCCGTCGCGGTCCGTGTCGTCCTCCGCGTGCACGATCCCAGCGGCGTCGTGGACTTCGCGCCGATCGATGAAGCCGTCATGAGTGGTCGAGAGCTCGAGCCGAGTCTGGGGAGAGTCGCCGCTCGCCACCGACCAGGTGTCGGCCTTGCCGTCGCGACGGCTCGAGATTCCAACGCGCTCGAGTCGCGCTGAGGGATCGTAGTGCTCCCACCGATCCACGCGGCCATCGCGATCGACGTCGACTTCGACGCGTTCGATGCGGGACCCATCCATGTAGGACACGATCTCGGCGCGCCCGTCGCCGTCGGCGTCGTATCGGAGCTCGACCAGTCGGCCGCTCCGCTCATCGTACGCCGGCTCGACCCGCGGCTGCTCGATGGATCCCGGTCGACACCCTCCCGCGGCAAGGACGACCGCCGAGATGAGACGCGCGTGCCAGCGCGCGCCAAGGCCCGTGCGTGCACGCCCTGTCATGAGGTGACCCGCAGAGACGGCGTCGGCTCGAAGAAGAACGCGCTGACCAGCTCGCGCAGCGCCACGACCGACTCGACGCGGTTGATCGCCGCGCGGACCTGCCCACCCTGCTCGAACCCCTTCGTGTAGTAGGCGGCCAGCGCGCGGATCTTGTTGACGACCCATCGATCGTGCGAGACGCCCGGCGGTCGAATCGCGGGCGCACTCCCCGGCGCGTGGTGGCGAAAGCCAGCCGGCTCGCGGACCCGTTCCTCGCGCAGCAGCTCGATGTAGTCGAGGAGGAATTGCCCGCGCTCGGCGCGGCTGATCGGACGCGCGGGGTGACCCGCCTCGAGATCCAGGGCCTGCGCCAGGATCCACGGATTCCGCAACACACCGCGGCCCACGAGCACGCCCGCGATGCCTGCGCGGCGGCGCTGGCGAATGTGCTCCGGTTCGAGGCAGTCGCCGCTGCCGAAGACCGGAATGGACACGCGGCTGGCGATCTCCTCGACGAGGGACCAATCCGCGTCGCCGCTGTAGCTTTGCGCGGCAGTTCGACCGTGGACCGCGACCGCGGCGGCACCGGCCCGCTCCACGAGCGCGGCCAGCTGCGGAGCGTTGCGCTCGGTCTCGTTCCACCCTGCGCGCATCTTCACCGTCACCGGAATCTTCACCGCCTTGGACATGGCCGCAATGATCGCCGCCGCATGATCCGGCTCGCGCATCAGGCTGCAGCCCGCATTGTGCTTGGCAATCTTGGGCACGGGGCAGCCCATGTTCACATCGACGATATCGGCACCAAGGGCCTCGACGATGCGGGCCGCTTCGGCCATCTTGGCGGGGTCACCGCCGAAGACCTGAATCGAGACCGGGCGCTCCTCCTCGGTGAACTCCGCGAACTCGAGCGTCCGGTCGATCCCGCGCACCAACCCTTCGGAGCTGACCATTTCGCTCACGACGAGACCGCAGCCGCCGTGCCGCTTGACCAATCGTCGAAAGGCACTGTCGGTCATGCCGGCCATCGGCGCGACGGCAAGCGGCGTCTCGAGCTGAACGGTGCCGATTCGAATAGGCATCATTAATCGGAGCTCGGCCCCGGACCATCTGGGTCGCTGGCGACCCTTCCGCCCCGCGGCGCTCCCTCGCGGACGCGCGTGGGCGCCGTTCGATCCCACATTCCCTGGGGCTCCGCCCCATCCTACCAATCCTGGCTGTCCGGCCTGCCCGACCCGTCCCGCAAGCAGCAGCTCACTCCGGCCGGACGTCGGCTGCGTCCACTTCGACCGAGACGGCCTGGCCAATCAGATCGACGGAGAGGCAGAGCCGGGCGCGCGCATGGTCTTTCCGCATCAGCCTCCCGATCACACCGGCCAGGGGACCAGACACAACCCGCACGCGCTGCCCTTCTTTCACCAACGGGCACGGATCGTATTGAAGCGTGCTCTCGACGAGTTGGCGGATGCCGTCGAGCTCCCACGTCGGGATCGGGGCGGGACGGCCTTCAACCGACACGATGCTCACGACCCCGGTGCATTTCAGGATCCGCAGCGATTCTGCCGGGTCGAACCGCGCGAAGCAGTAGCCGGGGAACAGCGGCCAGTCGATCTTCTTCTTGCGGTCCTTCCACCGGCTCCAGCGCGCGATCGTCGGAAGGAAGGTCTCGACCTGTTTGGCGACGAGCTGCTCGCGCACCGTCTGCTCGTGCCGCGAACGAGTCCAGATGGCGAACCACGCGGGGTCCGCAGGCGGGAGGGTCATGTCGGCAGAAATCCCGCTAAAGGGCGGGCCCGTCGGTTCTAGGCCGGGCGAGGCCCAGCTCGTACGCCTTCTGCACGTCGGCGTTCTTCCACTCGATGATGGCCTCGGCGCGCAGGCGCTGCAAGTACTTCTCGAACTCGGCCCGCCGCTTCTCGGTGAACACGCGGTTGCCGATCTCCTGCTTCGCCTGCTCGAAGCTCTGCGTCTCGGGCGCCGTCATTGTCTCGAGCTTGAGGATCTGATATCCGCGAGGCGCCCGCAGCACTGGACTGATGCCACCCACTTTCATCGATTCGACGAGCGTGCGGACATCGGGAGAGAGGTCGCTCACGCTCAGCGGGCCGATGAGCCCGGCATTGGCGCGTGACGGCGCATCCGACAGATCGGCCGCCAGCTTCTCGAAGCTCTCCCCAGCGAGCGCGCGCTGACGGATCTTCTCGGCTTTCTCCTGGGCTTCTTCGTCGAGGCCCACGTTGATCGACTTGCCGTCACTTGGCACGTTGACGAAGACCTCGCGCAGCGTGATCGTCTGGGGGGTCGTGAACTCGCCGAGATGGGCGTCGTAGTAACGCCGCGCCTCCTCGTCGGTCACAGCGACCTTGCCGAGCACCTCGTTCTGCTGGACCCGCTGCGCGATCATGGAGCGCTCGAGGTTCTTGCGCAGGTCGGCCATGGTCATGTTCTCTTGCTTGAGCGCCGCCTGAAACTGCTCGTCGCTTTCGATCTTGTTTTCCTTCTTGATGTTCTCGAGCACGGACTGGAACTGCTCGTCGTTCAGTCGATAGCCGAGCTCACGGCCTCGCTGGACGATCAGCATCTCGTCTATGACGTTGACGAGCACTCCCGGCGTGACCTCGTCGAGCATTCGGCGCAGATCTGCGTCGGTCGGGTTGCCTTCACGGTTGAACTCACGAAGGGCCGCAACCTGACGCGCCTCGAGTTGCGACTTGGTGAAGATTTCTCCATTGACCTTCACGAGGATCTGCTCGATGACCTCGCCCGCCGAGACCGGGCGCAGGACGGGGCCCGAAAGCGCCAGGAGCCACGCGACACACCACAGGGTTCGTTGCTTCATGTAGAGAGTTCCACCCAGTATCTTAGCCTCGGCCGTCCTCCCCGCCTCACCTGGCCCAGCCGTTTGCCCGTCCTGCAAGCTACCCCACCAATTCCTCCAGCAAAGTCCCGACCCGCTCCAGGACGCCGCCCGGCTGGCGCGGGTCGTCGCGGACCGGTTGCAGGATCGCCTGCTTCGAGAAGCCGGGCGTGACCTCTCCAGCTCGAGCGCGCGCCGTCCACCACGATCCGGCGGGCGCGACCGATCCGCCCGATCGGCGTCCGGCTCGCTGTGCGGGATCGGTCCGCGCGGTGTCGAGGCTGAACCGGAGCGTTGCCGGCGGCAGCAGGGTGAGATCCGTCCGTCCCTGGACGAGTGCGATCAAGCGCGCTGGATCGATCCGAGCTTGCGACTTGAACCTTAGGACGACCGCACGACCTTCCCGGTCGATGGTGTCCACCCCGAGCCGGTCGGCCATCACGCGGATCCGACCGTAGTCGACGAGGTTCAGGAGCGAGTCCGGGGCTGGACCGTATCGGTCGACCGCGTCTGCGAGCGCGCGCTCGACGTCTGCCTCGTGGCGGGCGGACGCCACCCGCCTGTACAGCGTCAGCCGCTGGTTCATGTCCGGCACGTAGGTTTCGTCGATCCGGAGATCGACCCCGAGATTGACCGTCGCCCGCGTCTCGTCCTCGAGCTCTTCGCCCTTGAGCTCCCGCACGGCCTGCTCGAGCAGCTGCATGTACATCTCGAAGCCAATGGCATCGATGTGCCCGCTCTGTTCGCCGCCGAGCAGATTGCCCGCCCCACGGATTTCGAGATCGAGTGCCGCTACGCGGAACCCGCTGCCGAGATCGCTGAACTCGCGAATCGCCGCCAGCCGCTTCTTGGCGATCGGCGACAGGTTGTCTTCTGGCGGCACCAGCAGATACGCGTACGCCGGTCGGTCGGATCGGCCCACGCGCCCCCGCAGCTGATACAGCTGAGCCAGTCCATAGCGATCCGCGCGGTTGATGATGATCGTGTTCGCGTTCGGGATGTCGAGGCCGTTCTCGACAATGGTGGTCGCGACGAGGACGTCGTACTTCCGGCTCACGAAGTCGAGCATCGCGCGCTCGAGCGCATCCTCGCTCATCTGACCGTGGCCGATCACCACGCGTGCCTCCGGCACGAGCCGCTGAACCAGATGACCGATCGAGAAGATCGACTCGACGCGGTTGTGCACGAGGTACACCTGCCCGCCGCGTTCGAGCTCCTGTCGGATGGCGCGTCTGATGAGCTCCTGATCGAACTTGACGACGTTGGTCTGAATGGACAGCCGATCCTTCGGCGGCGTTTCGATGATCGACATGTCGCGGATCCCGACCAGGGACATGTTGAGGGTGCGCGGAATGGGCGTCGCACTCATCGTCAACACGTCGACCTTGCGCTTGAGCTGCTTGATCCGTTCCTTGTGCGCGACGCCGAATCGCTGCTCCTCGTCGACGATCAGCAGGCCGAGATCACGGAACCGCACGTCCTTGGAGAGGAGTCGATGCGTGCCCACGATGATGTCGACCTTGCCTTCGGCCAGATCAGCGAGGATCTGCTTCTGCTCGGCCTTGCTACGAAACCGGCTGACCATGTCGATGCGCACCGGGAATCCGGCGAACCTCTCACGTAGCGTCTTCTCGTGCTGAAAAGCCAGGACCGTGGTGGGCGCCAAAAACGCCGCCTGCTTGCCGTCCATAACGGCCTTGAACGCGGCGCGCATTGCAACCTCGGTCTTCCCATACCCCACATCGCCGCACAGGAGGCGGTCCATGGGCATCGATGACTCCATGTCCCGCTTGATGTCAGAGATCGCGGTCTGCTGATCTGGCGTGAGGTCGTACTCGAACGCCTCGTCGAACTCCTGCTGCCAGTGCGAATCGGGGCTGAAGGCATGGCCCGTGACCGCACGGCGGGCCGCATAGAGCTTGAGCAGCTCCTCGGCCATGTCGCGCATGGCTTTCTTGACACGCGTCTTGGCCCGCTCCCATGACGTCCCGCCGAGCCGGTCGACGGTCGGATGGGCCCCGCCGCTGAACTTCTGGACCAGATCGAGCCGTTCGACCGGCACGAACAGCTTGTCGTCGCCGGCATAGCGCAGCTCGAGGAACTCCTGCGCCGAGGCGCCTACGCCGATGCGCGTGAGCCCCTTGAAGACGCCCACGCCGTGATCGACGTGCACGACGAAATCACCCGCCTTCAGGTCGCGCAGGTCAGAGAGAAAGGCCTGTGTCGCCGAGCGTCGGCGCTCGTGCGCGTGACGCTCTTCGTCGAAGACGTCGGTCTCGGCGTAGAGGTGGAGCTGGGCGGCCGGCAGGCGGAACCCATGCGAGAGGTGCCCCACTGCGACGAGCACCGCGGCAAACTGCGCGTCCTCCGCGCGGGCGACGTGGGCGGCAAAGATGTCGTAGTCCTTGAGCAGCTCGACGGTTCGCTCCGCGCGGCCTGGTGCGGCCGCGACGAAGAGGGTCGTGTCCCCCGCGGACCGCTGGGCACGAATCTCGGCAATCCAGTCGGGGATGCGTCCACGCAACTCGACAATCGGCTGACAGCGGATGTGACGTCTCGCAGGCGCGCCTGCCGCAACGTCCGGCTCGACCGAGAGGCCCGCTAGCCCGGTTGCGTGATCGAGCCTCGGGGAGAGCGTCGCCCAGTCCAGCAGGAGGTCGTCGTACGGCGGGACGGGCAGCCGTCTGGCCCGGGCCTCTTCGGAGCTCCGCCGGAGCTGAGCCGACGCTTTCTCCCCGGCGGCCGAGACCTCGTCGGGCTCGGACACGATGAGGCGTAGGCCACGCGCGCCCGCGAGGTGCTCCAGGAATGTCGCGGATCGATCGGCGTCGAGCCAGGGCACCGCGTCTTCGATTCCTGCGGCGAGCCGAGCAGGCAACGCATCTCGAAGAGGGACGATCGTCACCCGATCGAGCGCCGAGGTCGAACGCTGCGTTGCCGGATCGAACGATCGGAGCGACTCGATGGTGTCGCCGACGTACTCGAGCCGCACGGGCAAGGCCTCCGCAGGCGGGAAGACGTCGATGATGCCTCCGCGGACCGCGAACTCGCCATGCTCGTCAACCGGGTCCTCTCGCCTGAAACCGGCATCGATGAGCAGGGCCACGAGATCGGAAGGCGCGAGGTCCTGTCCGGGTGCGAGTTCCGCCGATGCCTCCAGCAGGCGGGCGACGCTGCTCACGCGCGGCAGCAGTGCGACCGCTGAAGCCACCACGACCCGCGCGTGCCCGCGCGCGACGGCGTGCAGCGCCCGCGAGCGGGCCGACGTGACACCCGGATGCGGTGCCATGCCCCGGAAGGGGTCCACCTCGTACGAAGGAAACGCCAAGACCGACGCTTCAGCGGCGGCGTCCGACAGTCCCTCCAGCGCACCGAGGAAGAACCGCACGTCTTCGACGGCCTGCTCGAGCGCCCGGTCGGTCGGCACGACGAGCAGCACCACACCTTCAGGCTGCGCGTGGGCAGCGGACGCCACAAACAGGGCCTTCGCCGGGTCGTTCAGTCCCGAGACGAGCGCTGCCGGCTCGGCCATGGCCGTCCGGGCAATCGCGGTCTTCAGAATGGCTTGAAGGTTCAGTGAGGTTGAGGCGGGCACTTCGGAAACTCGGGCCCTTCAGTGTATCCGACCGGCGGTCCAGGCCAGCCACGAGCACTCGTCACTGGTCCTCAGGCCTCAGGTCTCCAAGCACCTGACACAGGGCGGGAAGCACCCGCCCGATCGGATCGCGCAACACGAGGTCGGCCATCCGATCGAAAGGCGTTGGCTCGGCGTTGATAATGACGACTCGCGCTCCGGCCTCCTTGGCGATCGACACGGCACCGGCCACAGGATAGACCTGCAGGCTGGAGCCGATGGCGAAGAAGAGATCCGCTTGCGCCGAGACACGCATCGCACGGCCGATGACATCGGGCACGAGTGGCTGCCCGAACGAGATCGTCGCGCTCTTCAGAATGCCGCCGCACCGAAGGCACGGCGGGTCTTCTTCACCGGCACGAACCCGGTCGAGCACGGCCCGCATGGGTCCACGCCAACTGCAGCTCATGCAGACGGCGTCGTGCACGGTTCCGTGGACTTCGATGACCTTCTCCGGAGAACTGCCCGCCCGCTGATGCAAGCCATCGATGTTCTGCGTCACGAGCGCGTGGAGCTTGCCATGACGCTCGAAGGTGACGAGCGCCCGGTGCCCAGGATTCGGCTGGGCGCACCAGGCCGGATGCTCGAGCCGGCTCTTCCACGAGAGACGCCTCACGTCCGGATCGGACATGTAGTGGTGGATGTTCGACAGCTTCTCAGCTTTCGGATTCTTCGTCCAAACGCCTTGTGGACTACGGAAATCGGGGATCCCCGACTCGGTCGAGATGCCGGCGCCCGTGAGGGCTACGATGCGCGTCGCGTCGGCGACCCATTCACACGCCTTGAGGGTTGAACCGGTCATCAGGCTGCCAATTCGTGGTCTCGAGCTTCCTCGGTGGGTTGCTCGGCCGAGGCGCGAACATGCGTGCTCGTTGGCGTCGGCCGGCCGACGTGACCGTAAGTGTTCTCGAACAACCAGCAGCATCTTGCGGTGAACGTCTATCACGCGCCGCTGGCTGGCCACGCCTGTCGCCGGTGTCGCCGTGCCACCATCGGCACCTCTGGCGGATCGTGTGCACGTGATTTGTCGTCGGTGCGACACCCACTGTCGACGCGCCGACAGCTGGGCTCGCGAGAAGCGCCTGGGCGTCCACTTCACTTACCGTCGGCCACCCCCCCAAAAAAACGTTCAGCGTCGCCCGAAGCGATCGACGATGCGTTGGACGATGGCTGAGGTCGAAAAGCCCGCCTCGATGGGCATTCGTACGACACGTCCGCCCCTCGCCTCGACGACTTCCCGTCCAACGATCGCGTCCTCGGCCCAGTCGGCGCCCTTGACCAGCACATCAGGCTGCAGGCGCTCGATCATGGCTTGTGGGGTCGGCTCGTCGAACACGACCACGCCGTCGACGCAGGCGAGCGCCGCGACGATCTCCGACCGCTCGTCTTCCGGGGTAATCGGCCGATCTGGGCCCTTGTTCCCGCGCGCCGATCGGTCTGAGTTGACGCCGACAAACAGGGCGTCCCCCAAGGCACGGGCCGCCTGCAGATAGCGCACATGCCCCGGGTGCAGCAGATCGAACACGCCGTTTGTGAACACCACGCGCCGATCGGTCGCACGCAGGGCATCGACGAGGCGCACCGCTTCGGCCTCGGTCAGGACGGCCATCACTCACGCTTGCCCCGGGATGTCGCGCCCCACCGGCAGCCTGCGGTCATAGCTGCGGGTTCGAGAACACGACGTCGCCCGAGAAGACCCACCGGTGATGCGGTCGATAGATGCCAACATCGTGGGTTCTCGACTTCATGCGAAACGTGTACAACAACCGATGGTAATCGTACGGGTATCCGTCACGTTTGTGCACGGCCACGTCGAGCTTGTACGTGCCTTCGACGAGATCGAGGGCTGCGACGTCGAACACGACTTGGGCGTCACCAGACAGGCGTACGGGCGACATCTGCTCGAGATAGGTATTGGTCCCGTAACAACAGACGCCATCCGCGTTGAAAAAGCTGATCCCGAAGACGAAGTCGTCCACCGGGGCGTACGCGTGCACGGCGAGCCGTACGGACATCGGTTCACCGGAGTGGAGGATGAACGACGCCTCGCCCTGGTGGTCGATCAGGTCGACGTGCACGATCTCCACTTCCCGGGATCCCCACCGGCCCTCGGTCGCCCGGAACATGTCCTGGACACCCTCGGTCCCCCCCTCCGTCGACCCTTCGGCACGTTCCGGGCGCTCCTCGATGACGACCGGGAGCTCGTCCGCCGCGTGTGTGTGCGCCGAGGCGGCCGCGACGGCGCGGGCGGTCGTGACGGCGAGCTGCTCTTCTTCGCTTTTCTCGACGGCCGTCAGGTACGCGTCGACGACCCGCCTGGGATCGCCTTGCGCGCTGACCCGACCCCCTTCAAGCCACAGCGCCTCGTCGCAGAAGCGCTCGACCACCGCCAGGGAGTGCGTCACAAGGAGGATTGTCTTGCCACGACGACGAAACTCGGCAAACTTGTCGAGGCATTTGTGGGTGAACGCTTCGTCACCCACCGCCAGGACTTCGTCGACGAGCAGCAAATCTGGATCGACGTGAATGGCGACGGCGAACCCAAGCCGCATGTACATGCCGCTCGAGTAGGTCTTCACCGGAGCGTCGATGAAGCGTTCGAGCTCGGCGAACTCGACAATGGCGTCAAAGCGCTCGGCGATCTCGCGCTTCGACAACCCCAGCATGATCCCATTGATGAAGACGTTCTCGCGGCCCGAGATCTCAGGGTGAAAACCGGCGCCGAGCTCGATGAGTGCCGACACACGGCCGCGGACGGTGACTCGGCCGCTCGTCGGTTTGGTGATGCCCGCGACGAGCTTGAGCGCGGTGCTCTTGCCCGAGCCGTTGCGGCCAATGACGCCGAAGGTTCGACCGGACGTCACGCTGAACGAGACGTGCTGCAGGGCGGGGAAGGTCTCGCTCGGGCTGAGGTCCCGCAGGATGCTGCGCTGCAGGAGTGCGCTCTTCAGCGTCGCGAACTGGCGGCCGCTGAATCGACGGTAGATCTTGGTGACATCGACCAGCTCGATCGCCGGCGTCACACGACCTCCGCAAACGAGTCCCGGAGCCGATCGAACACCCAGTAGCCGGCCAGGAACACCCCGATCGACCCGACGCCAAGGGCGAGCAGCCAGCGCCAGTGCCCGACCGGACCGTCGAAGAAGAGGATCTCCTGGTACGAGACGGCGAGGTGCGTGAACGGATTCAGGTCGAAGAACCGGCGGAAGGCCGCAACCTCTTTCTGCGACCAAGGATAGATGATCGGCGTCGCGAAGAACCAGAGCATCAGAAGGTTCGCCAGGATGTCGCGAATGTCCCGGAAGTGGACCGTCAAGGCCGCGAGCGCCAGCGCCAGGCCCGACGTGAAGACCAGCTGCACGGCCACCACGACCGGCAGCCAGAGCAAGCCGGGACCGTCGGGAATGTGCTGATAGACGACCAGAAATATGGCGACGATCGGGAGCGCCAGCGCGAAGTGGACCATGTTCGCCAGCACGCTCACGAGCGGCAGGACCTCGGCAGGAAACAGCACTTTCTTGATGAGATTGCCGCCGGCGATGAGCGAGCCCGCGGCCTCGGTCAGCGAGGCCGAGAACCACGTCCACGGCAGGATGCCGCACAGCATGAAGAGCGCGTACGGCTGTACGCCCTCTACGCGGTTCGGCATGATGGTCGTGAAGATGAACGAATAAATGCCGAGGAGCAGTAGCGGGTTGATGAACGACCAGAGGAAACCGAGCACGGAGCCGCGGTAGCGGGCTTTGAGCTCCCGCGCGACGAGACTCTGGATGAGCCCGCGATATCGGAAGAGCTGGGCGAGGTTCCCGAACATACTTGAGTGGGGCTCCGCCCCACACCCTTTGAGTGAGCTTCGCCCTCTACCCGGCTCGGGCGCTCGCTGGGGCCCCTTCGCCCCTCGCCGCGCCCTCGCGGACGCACTGGGCGCGCCGTTGATCCGACGCTCCTGCTCGGGGACCGCTCTCCACGCGGCTCGGGCGCTGTGGGGACCCTCGCCCCGGGCCGCGCACGTCTTCCTACGGGCTCTGCAGCCAGGTCCCTCGCGCCCCTCGACCAGCTAGGGCCCCCTCGCCCTCTCACGATCAGGATCTGATGCGGACCCGCGTCGCGACCTGAAGGCGGATGAGCGACTTCATCATCGCGATCCGCGCCCGTTCGAAATCGGTGTCCATGCTCGGGGAGCGGAGCCGCTCATCGGCGCGCTTCTTCGCGGCTTCGGCCCGAACGACATCGATGTCTTCCGCGCGCTCTGCGATTTGGGCCAGGATCGTCACACGGTCCGGAAGGACCTCCGCGAAGCCGAACGCCACCGCCACATGGGTCGTGTGCTGGCCGGCGCGGTACCAGAGCTCCCCAGTTCCGAGGAGCGCCAGGAGGGGCGTGTGCCCGGGCAGCACACCGAAGTAGCCTTCGGAGCCCGGAATCTCCACCTCGTCGACCTGCTCGTTCACGAGCAATCGATCGGCTGACACGACCTGTAGGTGTAATTTCGTCGGGATCTCCATGGTTCCTACAGCCACCTGCCTAATCGCCTCCGACCCGTCCGACCCTGCCGACCCTGCCGACCTCTCCTGCCGTCATCAGTCGGTTATGCCGCCTGCCGCTTGCGGAATCGCTCGACGACTTCGTCGATGGTGCCGACCATGTAGAAGTCCTGCTCGGGGATCTCGTCGTGACGTCCTTCGACGATCTCCTTGAAGCCGCGAATCGTATCGGCTACGGCGACGTACTTCCCTTCGAGGCCCGTGAACTGCTGTGCGACGAAGAACGGCTGCGACAGGAACTTCTGGATTTTCCTGGCGCGCGACACGGTGAGCTTGTCGTCTTCCGAGAGCTCGTCGATGCCGAGAATCGCGATGATGTCCTGCAGATCCTTGTAGCGCTGCAGAATCTGCTTTACGGCCCGGGCGGTGTTGTAGTGATCGGCCCCGACGATCCGTGGATCGAGGATGCGCGAGGTCGACGCGAGCGGGTCGACGGCCGGGTAGATGCCGAGCTCGGCGATCTGCCGTGAGAGGTTCGTCGTCGCATCGAGGTGGGCGAAGGTCGTGGCCGGCGCCGGATCGGTGTAGTCGTCGGCGGGCACGTAGATCGCCTGCACCGAGGTAATCGAGCCCTTCTTGGTCGATGTGATCCGCTCCTGCAGCTCACCCATCTCGGTGAGCAACGTCGGCTGGTAGCCGACGGCCGACGGCATGCGGCCAAGCAGCGCCGAGACTTCGGACCCGGCCTGGGTGAAGCGGAAGATGTTGTCGATGAAGAGCAGCACGTCCTTGCCCTCGGCGTCGCGGAAGTATTCCGCGACGGTGAGAGCCGAGAGCGCCACGCGCAAACGCGCACCGGGCGGCTCCGTCATCTGACCGTAGACCAGCGCGGCGCGCGACTTCCTCCAGTCTTGCGTGTCGATGACACCCGATTCCTGGAACTCGTGCCAGAGGTCGTTGCCCTCTCGCGTCCGTTCGCCGACGCCCCCAAACACCGAGACACCGCCGTGCTTCATGGCGATGTTGTGGATCAGCTCCATGATGACGACCGTCTTGCCCACACCGGCGCCTCCGAAGAGGCCGATCTTGCCGCCCTGCAAGTACGGCTCGAGGAGGTCGACGACCTTGATGCCGGTCTCGAACATCTTCAGATCGGTCGACTGGTCCTCGAGACTGGGGGCCGGGCGATGGATCGGCCAGCGCTCGGTGGTCTCGACCGGCCGGTCCGGAAAGTCGACCGGCTCGCCAAGCACGTTCAGCACGCGGCCGAGCGTCTGCGGTCCGACCGGCATCGAGATGGGGACGCCGAGGTCTTCGACACTCATCCCGCGCTGCATGCCGTCGGTCGGCTTCATGGCGACTGCGCGGACGCGGTTCTCACCGAGATGCTGCTCGACCTCGCAGACAACGTCGATTTTGCCGCCGCCCGTGTCGGCGGCGACGCGGAGGGCGTTGTAGATCTCCGGCAGATTGCCCGCCTCGAACTCGACGTCGATCACCGGCCCGATCACTTGCACGATGCGTCCGACTCGCGTTTTCTTGTCAGCCATGCTCGTCTTCTTGGTTTCGGATGAATATGCGGGCTAGAGTGCGGCGGCGCCCGAGACCACCTCGATGATCTCGCGCGTGATGCCGGCCTGGCGCACCTTGTTCATGTACAGCGTGAGCGATCCGATCATCTCGGCCGAGTTCTTGGTGGCCGTGTCCATCGCCGTCATCTGCGCGGCGAAGAACGCCGCGTTCGATTCGAGGAGCGCACGATACACCTGCACCTCGACGTAGCGGGGAAGGAGCCGGTTGAAAATGTCCTGCGGTGACGGCTCGTACAGGTACTCGACGCCGCCGCTCGGCGCGGGAGTCGTCGCCCCTTCGACGTCCGTGCGGGCGATCGGCAGCAGCTGATCGATGACCACACGCTGCGAGATCACCGAGCGGAACTCGTTGTACACGAGCATCACCCGATCGACGTCGCCCGACGTGAAGGCGTCGATGGCGAGCTGGGCGATCGTCTGCGCGTCTTCATAGCGCAACTTCTGGAAGATCCCCGACTGGTCGAACTGGACGACGAAGCCCCGCCGGCTGAAGAACTCGCGGCCCTTGCGCCCGACGAGCCCGAGTGCGCAGCGCTCCTTCGACGCGACGACGTAACCGGCCCCGGCTTTGATGACGTTGGTGTTGAAGCTGCCGCAGAGCCCCTTGTCGCCGGTCACGATGATGACCAGCGTCTGGCTGTCCTCGCGGCGCTCTCGGACCGTCAGTAGCGGGTGAATCGAGGCGTCGACGCGCGGCGCCAGCCCCGAAAGCACGCGCTGCATCTGCACGGCGTAGGGGCGGGCGTTCATGATCCGCTCCTGCGCCCGCCGCAGCTTCGACGCCGCGACCATTTTCATGGCCTTGGTGATCTGCTGCGTGTTCTTCACAGCACGCACGCGACGGCGCAGGTCGATGAGTGACGGCATGGCGGTTAGGCGGCTGCCGCCTTTCTTGCTGAAAAGTCGCCCGCGAACTCCTTGACGGCGGCGTTCAGGGCCGCCTTCAGCTGATCGTCGAGCTGCTTCTTCTCGGCGATGTTCGAGAAGAGCTGCGGATGACGCGTCTCGATGAACTTGTAGAGCTCAGTCTCGAAACCGCGGAGCTCTGCGACCGGAATACTGTCGAGATAGCCATTGGTGCCCGCGAAGATGATCGCGACCTGGCGCTCGACCGGCAGCGGCTCGTACTGCGGCTGCTTCAGGATCTCCACCAGCCGTGCGCCGCGCGTGAGCTGGGCCTGCGTCGATTTGTCGAGGTCGCTGCCGAATTGCGCGAAGGCGGCGAGTTCTCGGTACTGCGCCAGGTCGAGGCGCAACGTCCCGGCGACCTGACGCATCGCCTTGATCTGCGCCGACCCGCCCACGCGCGACACCGAGTTGCCGACGTTGATCGCGGGCCGAACGCCCTGGTGGAAGAGGTCGGACTCCAGGAAGATCTGCCCGTCCGTAATCGAGATGACGTTGGTCGGGATGTAGGCCGAGAGGTCTCCCGCCTGCGTTTCGATGATCGGCAGCGCCGTCAAGGAGCCCCCGCCCATCTCGTTGTTCAGTTTGGCCGCTCGCTCGAGGAGACGCGAGTGCAGGTAGAACACGTCGCCAGGGTACGCCTCGCGGCCCGGCGGGCGCCGGAGCAACAGGGAGATCTCCCGGTAGGCCTGTGCGTGCTTGGACAGATCGTCGTACACCACGAGCGCGTGCCGCCCGGAGTCACGGAAGAACTCGCCCAGGGTGCACGCCGAATACGGGCTGATGTAGAGCAGCGGGGCCGGATCGGCCGCCGCGGCCGCGACGACGATCGTGTACCGCATCGCGTCGGCTTCCTCGAGCGTGCGCACGACCTGCGCGATGGTCGACTGCTTCTGGCCGATGGCGTTGTAAATGCAGACGACCCCGGTGTCCTTCTGATTCAGGATCGTATCGAGGGCGACTGCGGTCTTGCCCGTCTGTCGGTCGCCGATGATGAGCTCGCGCTGGCCACGGCCAATCGGCACCATCGCGTCGATGGCCTTGAGCCCCGTCTGGAGCGGCTCTTTGACCGACTGGCGATCGACGACGCCTGGAGCCAAGCGCTCGATCGGCGCGAACCGCTTGCTCGCGATCGGGCCCTTGCCGTCGATCGGCTGGCCCAGCGCGTTGACCACACGACCGAGCATCTCGTCGCCGACCGGCACGGAGATGATGCGCCCGGTACGCTTCACCGTGTCGCCCTCCTTGATCTCCTTGAACTCGCCGAGGAGGACCGCGCCGACGCTCTCCTCCTCGAGGTTCAACGCGATGCCGAACACGCCGTGGGGAAACTCGAGCATCTCCCCGGCCATCGCGTTCTCGATGCCGTGAATGCGCGCGATGCCGTCGCCGAGCGAGATGATACTGCCCACCTCGGCGACATCGACGTCGATGGCGTAGCTGCCAATCTGCTCGCGGATGATCTTGGATATCTCGTCAGCGTTGATGTCCACGGTTGACTCCGGCGGGCTGAGGGGTTCGGTGATGAAGTGCGGTGATCACGGGCCCGGTGCTCGTATGCATGCGCAATCGGGGCGGGTGGGGCTGGTCGTCGCTCGCCACGTCAGAGCGTCTCGCGCAGCCGTGCCTTGAGCTTCTGGAGCTGGACGGCCACGCTGCCGTCGTAGACCGTGCTCCCCACGCGCGCGACCATGCCGCCGATCAAGGCGGGATCGACGCGCGTCGAGAGGCGCACCGTCCGCCCCGTGACGTCCGCGAGGCGCCGCTCGATGGACGCGGTGCGATCCGGCGAGAGCGCGACGGCGCTCGTCACCTCGGCTCGGACGACGCGCTGGTGATCCATGACGCGATCGCGATACGCCCCGAGCAGATCAGAGACGATCGCCAACCGGTCGCGCTCGGCGAGCAACACGAGCAGCTTCTGGACGACCGTCGTCGTCTGGGTGCGTCGCGCGATTTCAGCCACTGTGGCGCGCTTGCGCGGGGCGGGGACGGCGGGGTTGAGCAGCACCTTCTCGAGCGTGGCATGAGTCGACATGAGCGTGACGAAGGCCGACAGCTCGCCGTCGACCGTGGCCGGATCAACTCCTTCCTTGAGCACGACGTCGAGGAGGGCGCGAGCGTACCGATTTGCCGCGGTCTTGTTCGTCATCGACTCTCGGAGTTCCGGCCGTCTCCGTGCTGAACGTCCCAAACATCAAGAAAAGTGGACCGCTTGCTCCAACTTTTCACAAGCAGCGCGAGAGCTCGCCGTTCTCGGACTCGCGCCTCGACGTGTCGTGACTCGCTCGACCCACCTTGGGTCGGCGAGCGCGCTCTGTTGCGCAGGGGAACTCCGGGAACGAGCTGATCCGACGGCCCCGGCCGACTCCGCCGCGTCACGAGCGGAGCGTGACCGGACCGACAGAAAAACAGTGATTTATACCACACTCGAGCCGGGTGCTGACAGGGGCTTTGCCCGGGCTCAGCCCCGACTTACGCTGACACTGCGATCGGTCAATTGATCGAACAGCCGAATCAGCTCCGCCTCGGAAGTGAAATCGATCTCGATGTGGCCACGTTCCCCGCGCCTGACGATGCGGACCCGGGTGCCGAACAATAAGCGCAGACGCTCCTCGGCCTCACGCGTATGCACGTCAGGAGGCGCCGCGACGGCAGGCTCGGTGGTCCGCCCGGGCGAAGACGCCGCTATTCGCTTCCGAACCAGCACCTCCGTCTCACGGACCGACAGCTTCCGTGAGACGACATCACGCGAGAGCTCACGCTGATCCGCCTCCGATGCGAGGCCGAGCAGTGCCCGCGCGTGCCCCATCGACAGCTCGTCATGGGCAACGGCGTTTTGGACCTCGGGCGGGAGTTTCAGGAGCCGCAGGTAGTTCGCAACGGATGCCCGGTCCTTGCCAACAGCCGCCGCCACGGCTTCTTGTGTCATCGCGAACTCGGTCGTTAGACGCCGATACGCCATCGCCTCTTCGATTGGATTGAGGTTCTCTCGCTGGATATTCTCGATGAGAGCCATCTCGAGGAGCGATCGCTCTTGACCGGCACCGACCTCCCGGAGCGTGATCGGCACGCGCAAAAGGCCCGCCTTCTGCGCGGCGCGCCATCGGCGCTCACCAGCGATGATTTGGTAGCTATCCGGACCAGTTCGCCGCACGACGATTGGTTGAATTACACCGTTGGCCTTGATCGAACGCGCAAGCTCCTCGAGGCGGGCGTCGTCGAACTGGGCCCGAGGCTGCAGGCTGTTCGGCGCCAGGCGGTCGATGTCGACCTCCGTGGGCGTCGAGCGCGGCGGCGGCGCGTCGGGGATGAGGGCACTCAGGCCCTTGCCGAGTGCGGGACGCTTGTCCATGGGGTGATTACTCCGTTGCCCCGGCCACTGGGTCGGGCTGGGCCGGTGGCTCTGCCGCGGCCGGCGTAGCCGCCTGTCGCTCGAGCAGCTCACGGGCGAGAGCCTGGTACGCCTCGGCTCCGCGAGATTTCGGGTCGTAGAGCAGCGCAGGCAGGCCGTGGCTGGGCGCCTCGCCGAGTCGCACGTTCCTCGGAATGACCGTTTGAAACACCTTCTCCTCGAAAAACTCGCGCACGTTGGTCGCCACCTGCTGACCCAGGTTGGTTCGATCGTCGAACATCGTCAGCAGGACGCCTTCGATGTCGAGCGCCGGATTCAGGGCGGCGCGAATACGCCTGATCGTCCCGATGAGGTCGGCCAGACCCTCGAGCGCGAAGTACTCGCAGTGCAACGGAATCAGCACGCTATCGGCGGCGACCAGCGCGTTCAGCGTCAGCAGTCCAAGCGACGGGGGGCAGTCGATGAGAACGAAGTCGTACTGATCGGTCAAGCTTGCGAGGAGACCCTTGAGCCGCTCTTCTCGGTTCGGGAGCGCCACCATTTCGAGCTCGGCGCCCGTCAGCTGGCGATCGGCTCCGATGAGCTGCAGTCCTTCAACTGGCGTGGGGACGATAGGCGGGCTTGAGGGAGCGCTGGTGTCCGTCGCAAGATTCGTAAGAATTGTGTAAATGGTCCCTGCCTGACCCACGCTGGCTCGACAACCAATCCCGCTCGTGAGGTTACCTTGCGGGTCGGAGTCAACAACGAGCACTCGCTTGCCTTGGACGGCCAGGGAGGTGGCCAGGTTGATCACCGTGGTGGTTTTCCCGACCCCACCTTTCTGATTCGCGACCGCGATAACTCTAGCCATGAAATATTGCGGAAGACCCACTCCGACCTTCTTGCCGACCATTCGAAGTCAAGAAGATACTTCCGCGTCCTGATAGAGACGGGGCCATATCGAGGATTTTGTTACCTTAGGCGAGAAGGCTCAGGATAGGGGGAACGGCGAGGCGCAGTCAACGGATCTTCGCGGGTACCCGTGGAACTTTGCGCAAGTCGAAGGCGCGGCAAGGGGGGCGTTTCCGCCTCGTCGCGCCCCTCATCGGTCGGCCGCGGCGCAGAGTGTTCCACGTGGAACAGTTGCTACGACACTCGCTCGAAGATGGACACTCCACGGGGGCCCTGGTTCAACCGGACGAACAAATCCCGCTCAGGGGATTCGCTGACGCCAAACCCAACGAGACGTCCCTGAGGCTGAAGAAGCTCGTGGACGACACGAGCAAGTGCGCGATCGACCCTCACGCCTCGGATAGTGACCATCTCGAAGCGACCACCGCAACCGAGCGCCGGGAGCGCCTCGACGGGCTCGGCTAACACGCTCGCCGCGAGGTCCATCTCCCTGACTGCCTCCCTGAGAAACGCCGCCTTTCGCGACCTGCTCTCGACCATTGTCAGCAGAAGCTCAGGCCTTCCAATCTTCATGGGAATGGCGGGTGAACCTCCACCTGATCCCACATCGAGCCACTCGCGCCGGCCTGGTGGCACAACCGCGAGCGCCAAGATCGGCTCCACGATGAGTCGGTTCAGGGCCGCTTCGGAAAAGCCTTCCAGGTCGAATCCTGTCAGATTGATCGCTCGATTCCATCGCGCGAGCAGGAGCAAATAGCGGCAGAGCCGGTCGAGTTGGTCCGGGGAGGCGCGGGCACCCGAGCTGGTGATCAGAGAATCCAGCCTTCCGGCAAGTGCCGCGACTTCGTTCACACCGACTCTGCCCGGGGGCCTGCAGATGGGAAGCGGCCGAGATACGCGGCGAGAACCGCCACCGCCGCAGGCGTCACGCCAGGGATCCGCTGCGCGTGCCCGAGCGTATCAGGTGCCACTTGGCGAAGGCGTTCGACGACCTCCCTGGACAAGCCCGGCACGCGCTCGAACGGGAATTCCCGCGGGATTCTCTGCCGCTCATGCCGCTTTGCAGCCAGAATCGACCGTTCCTGGCGATGAAGATAGCCCTCATACTTGACGGCCGTCTCGGCGCTCTCGAAGTCGAACCGGCTCCGCTGCCCGTCAATCTCAATCTGAACGTCGCCCCGAGCCGCGAGATCGCGTAATGTCACGCCGGGCTGGCGAAGAAGCTGAGTGGCGGATACCCGGCCACCGCCCGGCGCACGCACCAGCCTCGATCGGAGCCCCACGAGGTTCCGCTCGAGCCGCGTTCGGCGCTCCTCGAAGCGCGCCCATCGACCATCATCCACAAGGCCGACCGCGCGTCCGAGCGGGCTCAGCCGGAGGTCAGCGTTATCGATCCGCAGGTGCAGCCGGTGCTCCGCGCGAGAGGTGAACATCCTGTAAGGCTCGAGGCAGCCCTTGGTAATCAAATCATCGACGAGCACGCCGATGTAAGCCTGCTCCCGTCCGACCTCGAACCCCGGCGCTCCTCGTACTCGCAGGGCAGCGCTCGCTCCCGCCACGAGGCCCTGAGCAGCGGCCTCCTCGTAGCCAGATGTCCCGTTGATCTGCCCGGCCAAGAACAGTCCGCCCACCCGCTTCGTTTCCAGCGACCGCATGAGCTCAGTCGGCTGGATGAAGTCGTATTCAACGGCGTATCCCGGGCGAACGATCTCGGCATCCTCAAGTCCTGGTAGCGACCGCACGAGTTCCTCCTGGACCGCGCGCGGAAGGCTCGTCGAAAACCCGTTGACGTAGATCGTCTCAGAATCCACCCCCTCAGGCTCGAGAAAGACCTGATGGCGATCTCTCGCTGGAAACCTGATCACCTTGTCTTCCAGCGACGGACAGTACCTAGGTCCAATGCCCTTAATCTGGCCGTTGTAGAGCGGCGACCGCGCCACGTTCTCGACGACGAGCTGGTGCACACGGTCGTTCGTATGTAACAGATAACAAGAGACTTGACTACGATCGATCGACCCGGTTTCGAACGAGAACGGGACCGGGTCGAGGTCCCCACCCTCCACCGTGAAATGTCCCCTCGAAACAGCTCGCTCGAAGTCGATGCTCCTTCGCGCAAGCCGCGGCGGTGTCCCGGTCTTCAGTCGACCCCAGGCGAGGCCCAACGTCTTGAGAGACTCGGCGATGCCAATCGACGGCGCCTCGCCCACCCGGCCCGCGTGGTACTGTTCGGGGCCGATGTGAATCAAACCGTTCAAGAACGTGCCGGTCGTGACCACAACACACGCGGCCAGAATCGTTCGACCGTCCGCCATTTCGAGTCCCCGCACGCGACCGCCGGAGATGAGCAGGCTCGCCACATCGCCCAGTACCCACGACAGCCCAGCCTGGGCTGAAAGCTCCTCGCGCATCCACGCGGCATAGACTTCCTTGTCGGCCTGGGCGCGCGGGGACCAGACCGCCGGCCCGCGACTGCGATTGAGCAGTTTGAACTGAATGCCCGTGGCGTCGATCGCCCGTCCCATCAGTCCACCGAGCGCATCGATCTCGCGGACGAGATGTCCCTTTGCGGTGCCGCCGATCGCTGGATTGCATGGCATGTGCGCCACGCCCTCCATGGACCGGGTGCATACCGCGACTTGAACCCCGAGCCGCGCTGCCGCATGGGCAGCTTCGCAGCCGGCATGTCCGCCGCCGATCACCACGACGTCGAACGACTCGATCATGACGGGTTGCGCCGCATGTTACTTGCCCACGCAGAAGCGCTCGAAGATGTGCCGAAGGATCTCATCCGGCGTCCGCGTGCCGCTGACCTCCGCGAGCGCTGACCGCGCATCCTCGAGATCCACCAGGATGAATTCCTCCGATAGCGCCCCGCCGGCCTCATCGACTGCTTCACGCGACCGCCGCATCGAGGCCTGCGCTCGCTCGAGCAGCTCGATGTGCCTGATATTCGTCAGTGCGGGGGACTCCACCTGTTCGCTCGCGCCGAGCATGGCGAGCAGCGTCCGCTGCAGGACCTCCACCCCGTGGCCGGTCAGCGCCGACACAGCAAGAGCCCCGGGACGCTCGACAAACGTTGCCAGATCGGCCTTGTTGGCGACCACGAGGCGCTTGGGCGCACCCGCCGTCCCGGCGCAGACGGCGGCGGCCGCCGTTTCCGGATCGGTGCCATCCACAACCTCGATGACGATGGCTGCTGCGCGGGCCGCCCCGCGCGCCCTCGCCACCCCTTGCGCCTCGATCGGATCTGCTGCCTCGCGTAAACCCGCCGTGTCCACAAACGTCGTCCGGACGCCGCCCAGATCGACCGCCTCGCTGACCAAGTCGCGCGTCGTGCCTGCGACATCGGTCACGATGGCACGGTCGGCGCCGACGAGCGCGTTGAACAGGCTCGACTTGCCCACATTGGGCGCGCCAGCGATCACGACGAGACACCCTTCGCGCACGAGCCGCCCTCGGGTCGCCGTCGACAGCAGCGCCTCGGTTCGTTCCAACGCCGCGTCGAGCCGACCGAGGATCTCTCTGGGCTCGATGAAGTGATACCCCTCCTCGGGGAAGTCGACCGACGCTTCGAGGCGTGCCACCAACTCGAACAGTTCCCCCTCGATCCGGGTGAGCGCCTGCGTCAACGTACCCTGCAACTGATCGAATGCCGCCCTCGCCTGCGAAGGCGTGCTGGCCTCGATGAGGTCGGCCACGGCTTCGGCTTGCGGCAGATCGAGCCGTTGATTCAAGAACGCACGCAGCGTGAATTCCCCGGGCTCGGCCAACCGCGCACCGAGTCGCGTCGCCGCCCGGACGATGGCCTGGAGCACGACCGGGTTTCCGTGCGCACTGATCTCGGCGACGTCCTCGCCCGTGTAGGATGCCGGTTTCGGAAAGACGGTGACGAGCGCGCGATCGGGCACGTCGGAGCGCACGGCCTCGTTCCCGATCGCAACCCCGTGGATGGCCGCGAGCGTCGCCCGACGCGGCTCGAAGGGACGGCGGCGCGACGCCAGCTGCTGTGCCACCTCGAAGGCCCGCGGACCGCTTATCCGGACGACACCGATCGCACCTCGTCCGGGCGGCGTCGCGATGGCAACGATGGTATCGGTCGTGGCAAACACGGCACTCAGGGCCGCACCAGTCTACGTGCCGGCCGGACGGCGTTCGCACGTCGTGGCAGCCAGGTGGAGCCGGATCCGGCGAGCCTCAGCGTCGAACCGAGATGTGGACGGTCTTCACGAATGCATCGCCGATGCTCTCGGTCTCGACGCCCGGCACTTCGGCGACGGCCATGTGCACGAGTCGACGCTCGTACGGGTTGAGCGGCCCGAGTTGCTGGTCGAGCCCTGTCTGCTTCGCCTTCTCGGCCAGCAGCTTCGCCATCTGCCGCAGCTCGACGTCCTTTCCCTTGCGATACGACAGTGCGTCGACGAAGATCCGCTGCTCACCGGGCAACTTCCGCCCAAACGCCATGTCGACGACGTGCTGCAGCGCCTTGAGCGGTTCGCCGCGATGTCGAACGAGCAGTTCCGCCTCCTCACCCGTGAAATTCAGCCGCGGACCGTCCGGCGTGTGCTCGATCTCGATGGTCGTCTTGACGCCCAGCGCGTCCGCGACGCTCGTCAGGAACTCCGCGACAGTTTCGGTGAGATCGGCCATCTTCAGCTCTCCCGTGACGCCGCGTCGGTCTTGCCAGACCCGGCCTGTTTGACCCGGCGCTCGGCCGCCGGCCGTGGCGGCCGGATATTCGGCGGTCCGATCAGGTAGTTGGTCAGATACTGCTGCCCAATGCCCCACAGATTGCTGACGAACCAGTAGATCGCCACCCCAGAGGGCGCCCACAGGAAAAAGAACATGAAGATGACGGGCATGAACATCATCATCTTCTGCTGCGCGGGATCGACACCGGTCTGCGGTTGAATCCAGGTCTGCCAGATCTGTGTGATGCCCATCAACACCGGCGTGACGTAAAAGGGATCGGGCGCAGACAAGTCGCGGATCCAGCCGACGAACGGCGCCCCCCGGAGTTCAATCGCCGTCGTGAGGAGCGCGTAAAACGCGAAGAGCACCGGGAAGGTCAGCAGCATCGGCACACAGCCGCTCGCCGGATTGACCCCGCGCTCGCGATACAGGGCCATCAACTCCTGGTTCATCTTCTGCTTGGCCGGATCGGTCGCCTTGAGGTTCGCGTAGCGATCCTGGATCTTCTTCGCCTCGGGCTGGATCTCCTGCATCCTCCGCATCGACACCACGCTCTTGTGGCGCAGCGGAAACATGAGCGCGTTGATCGCGACAGTCAGCAGGATGATGGCCCAGCCATAGTTACCGACGTACCCGTAGATCCACTTGAGGGCCCGGAGCAGCGGCACGACGACCACGTCGAAGAGCCCGAAGTCGATGGCACGCACCATGGCCGGCGAAATCGACGAGAGCTGGTCGAAGTCCTTGGGACCGACATAGAACCGGACCGCCTCGTCGCCAGCCGGGTCCACCGAGTAAGCCATCAGCTCCCGGGCAGGGGCCTTCGCATCACCTGCGGCGGGAATCGTCACGGACCGGTAGTGCACCGTGAGCGGCCCCTGGGCCATCGCAACCGACATGAAGTAGTGGTCGTCCACGCCGGCGTACTGGAACACGCCTTTGTGAGTTCCCGTCGTGGCGACATCAGACGCTGCGAACCGCTCGGTCGACCGTTCTCCCTCCCGCAGCAGCAGTGCACGCGGTTTGACCACGTATTGCCCCGTGACCGCGCTCCCCTCGTCCCCGAGGCCCGGACCCCACTCGATGATCGGCGAAAGCGCCATGTCTCCGAGCTTCACGGCCACGTCGAACGTGACCACATACGACGTTGGCTCCAGCACGAACGACTTCGTGACACCCAAGCCCGCCGCGTCTCGATACTCGAACTCCAATCGCGTGGGACCGGAAATCACACCGGGGGGCGCCGATGACTTCACCGCAAAAAGCGCCTGGTTCGTGGTGGCGGTCACCTGTGGGTCGTCCACGCGGACAGAGAACGGCAACGTGGAAGGTACGGGGAAGCTCGCCACAAGCTCGAGAGGTTGTCCTACCTGATCGAGGTAGTGCTTGAGGCGATAGCTCTTGAGCCGGGCACCTCGATTGGTGAAGACGGCCGTGACCGTCTGGGTTTCAATCCTGAGATCGCGTTCCTCGGTTTCGCCGACCTCGACCGACACGCTGGGCAAGGCCGGAGTTGGGCTCTCTGGCTGGCGTACTTCACCTGGGGGCGTTTCCGCTCCGCTCAGGGCTTGCGACGTTTCAGCGCCTGGCGCGGTTCTCGCCGGGGCCGGCGACTGCCTGACCACCAGCATCTGGTAGCCGTACATCACCAGGAACGCCAGAAACAGGAACAGCAGGACGCGTTTTTCCATCGTCAGCTGAGGATCAAGGCTTTCACTGGGTGGGCGCCTCGGCAATGGGTGGCATGGTCTGAGCGCGTGCCGCGGAGGCTCGAGTCCTCGCGCGGCCGGGACGGGCGGGGACCGGATCGTGTCCACCCGCACAAAACGGGTGACAACGCCCGAGTCGCCAGGCCGCGAGCAGACTTCCCTCGAGTGCTCCGTGTGTCAGGACCGCGTCGCGCGCGTAGTCGGCGCAGCTCGGGAGAAAGCGGCACGAGCCGGCGAAATGCGGCGACACAATCAGCTTGTACAGGTCGAGCAGCGCGAGGAGAAACGCGGCCAGCCTGCCGGGTCGCGGCGGGACGGAGTCCTCAGGCTCGAAGACGCCGCTCGAGGATGCGACCGTATTCACTGGCAAGGCTCGCCCGGCTGGCGTCCAAGAGACTTCGGTTGGGCACGACGACGATGTCATAGCCGCAGGCGACTTTCTGTTGGCGAAAGAGCTCGCGAACAATCCGTTTCGCCCGGTTGCGGACGACCGCACCTCCGAGCTTTCTTGTCGCGGCGATTCCCAAACGCATGTGCGCGAGACCGTTCGGCCGGAGAAACACGGTCCCGAACCACGTCCGAACGCGTGCACCAGTCTTGTAGATGCGCTCGAAGTCGTTGCGCGTGAGCACGCGCTCCGCGCGCTTGAGGCTGAGGGGCCGACGTGGTTCAGGCACAGGTCCCGCGTGGGACCTATTCGTCGCTAACCGTCAGACGTTTTCGGCCCCGCGCACGCCGTCGCTTGAGCACCAGGCGCCCATTCTTCGAACTCATCCGAACCAGAAATCCATGGGTTCGCCGACGTCGGCGCACGTTTGGCTGAAAAGTCCGCTTCCCCTTCATGATCTCTCCGGAGTGATCTCACGTCGCCGAGGCGCGGTTCGAACGCGGACGCCCTGGGCTGACGACACTCGCCGCCAGGTGAACTCGGAATTTTACTCAACGATTCTGAAGGGTGTCAACGAGACGGCTTCTGTGCTACGCTCCCGTTCTTCGACCGCTTGCTTGGGACCACGTGATTGGCCTGGCGTTAAGAGCCGAGCTAACCTGGAAGGGGCGGATCCCAAGCCTCGACCGGACGTTTGGTCTCTCCCCAAACTTTTCCACAGCTGTGGAAAAACCTGTTGAAAATCAGCAGTTTCCAGGATTTCACACAACCTCATCTGCAAAAACCCTCGGATTTCTGGCTGATCGGTGGGTTCGACAACTTGACGTAGGCAAGAAGTTGGCTAGTTTTCTGGTCAGGTTGAGATAGCCAGGAGGAGTGGTTCGGGTTTAACCTCATCCTTTTCGCTTGGGCCACTGCGATGAATTTCTGGGACCGCGTTCTCGCCCGCATCGAGACGAAGATCAACCGCCACAGCTTCTACACGTGGTTCAAGCCGACCAGCCTCATCGCAGAGACCGCCGCCGGCATTACCGTTCGCGTCCCGAACCCGGTCTTCAAGGACTGGCTCACCAAGCATTACTCGGCTGTCCTCGCTGAAGCGCTCACCGAGATTCGCGCCGGCGAGGTGCCGATCACATTCGTCGCCGACGCGCAGGGCGAAGCCTCGAATATCTCGCTCAGCTCGGAGGAGGCGGCTGTGCTCGAGTTGGCCCCGCCGGTGTCGACAAGCGGGCCTGCAGGTCTCAACCCTCGCTATACCTTCGACTCGTTCATCGTTGGATCGTCGAATCAGTTTGCCCATGCCGCTTCCCGGGCCGTCGCCGAAGCGCCGTCACGTTCGTACAATCCACTCTTCATCTACGGCGGCGTGGGACTCGGCAAGACCCATCTCATGCACGCGGTCGGTCACTACGTCCTCAGCCACGACGCCTCCCTCAAGCTGACCTACATCTCGTCCGAGCGTTTCATGAACGAGATGATCAACGCGCTGCGGTTCGATCGCGTGCTCGATTTCCGCGAGCGCTACCGGTCGGTCGACGTGCTCCTGGTAGACGATATTCAGTTTCTGGCCGGAAAAGAGGGCACGCAGACCGAGTTCTTCCACACGTTCAACGCGCTCTACGATTCTCAAAAACAGATCGTCGTGAGCAGTGATTGCCCGCCACACGAGATTCCATCGCTCGAAGAGAGGCTGCGCTCGCGATTCGAGTGGGGCTTGATCGCCGACATCCAGCCTCCGGATCTCGAGACCAAGGTGGCGATTCTCAAGAAGAAAGCCGAGGCCGAAGCCGTGCCTCTCCCTGACGATGTCGCAATCTACATTGCAGGGAAGATCAAGTCGAATATTCGCGAACTCGAGGGTTCGTTGATTCGTCTCGTCGCGTACGCGTCGCTCACGGGCGTCGAGATCTCGCTCCCGCTAGCTCAGGACGTGCTCCGGAACATTCTCGAGCACGAGGACAAAGCGGTGACGATCGAACAGATCCAGAAGTTCGTGGCCGACTACTACAACCTGCGGCCGGCGGAGCTGAAGTCGCGCAACAACTCGAAGTCGGTGGCGATGCCCCGCCAGGTGGCGATGTACTTGTGCAAGTCGCTCACGCACGCGTCACTTCCCGAGATTGGGCGGAGCTTCGGCGGCAAGCACCATTCGACGGTCATCCACTCGATCAGGAAGGTCGAGGCTCTCCGGAAGAGGGATCCCAGCTTCAACATCCTGCTGGGCACGTTTGTCGAAGGATTCAAGTAAATCCACAGGTTTCCACAGGTCTTGGCCGAGGTGGAGGGTTGAAAACACCGAGATCGGCAGGCAGAGGCCCTAAATTGTGGTGAATTTTCGTTATTTGATCGCCCCTTAATTCACAAAATTCAAACAATATAAGTTACTGAAAAGAAAGAACTAATCAGGACCGTCCACTTTTCAACACACCCTCTCTTCCTATATAATTTCTCGTCTCGCTTCTTCTCTCCCAAGAAAGAGATCTCGGGACACGCCACCGACCCATTCACGAGGTCAGCGCCATCATGGAACTAGTCGTCCGCAAGAACGACCTGTTGCGAGAACTGCAGCTCTTCCAGGGCATCGTTGAGCGCAAAAATACCATTCCCATCCTGGCGAATGTCCTCATCGAGGCCAAAGGCGAAGAGGTGAAGTTCCTGGCAACCGATCTCGAGGTCGGGTTGCGAAGCACCTGTGCGGCAACCGTCTCGTCAGGTGGCTCGATCACGCTTCCTGCGAAGAAGTTCTACGAGATCGTCAAGTCGCTCCCCGAGACCGACGTGCGCATCGCCGAGGAGAAGGGCGGCGTCAAGGTCGCTGCCGATCGATTCGACTCGCGGATGCAGACGCTTCCGCGTGAGGACTTCCCGACGTTACCCGAGTCGTCTGGCGTGCAAGCGACGACGATCTCTCGCGCGGGTTTGCGTGAGATGGTGGCGAAGACGCAGTTTGCAATCACAGGAGAGGACACCCGTTTTTTTCTGAACGGTGCGTTGTTCGTTTTGAAACCGACGTCGATGAGTTTGGTCGCGACCGATGGTCACCGTTTGGCGCTCGTCACCGTGCCTCGAACGGGTGTACCGGGAGAGCCTGAGGAGATTAAAGCGATTCTTCCGAAGAAGACGCTGGGTGAGCTCGGACGGTTGTTGGTCGACGGTGACGACGACATCTGGTATGAGCGAGGAGAGAATCATCTCTTCTTCAAGGTGGGCGGGCGTCTGCTCATCTCACGAATGATCGACGGACAGTTTCCTGCGTATGAACGCGTCATTCCCAAGGGCAACGACAAACATCTCGAATTCGAACGCGATCGCCTGGCGAATGCGGTCAAACGTGTCGCGCTGCTGTCGAACGAGCGGTCGCGTGCGGTGAAGCTGCAGCTGGCGAAGGGGAAAGTTGAGGTGACGTCGAGCAGTCCGGAGATTGGAGAAGCCCACGAGACACTTCTCGTCGACTACTCGGGTGCGCCGATGCAGATCAGCTTCAACGCGCAGTACATCCTCGATTTCTTGACGGCTGTGCCAACCGACCTGGTCGCGCTCGATCTCAAGGATGAGGTCAGCCAGGCCGTGATGCATCCGGTCGGGGCCGAAGGGTACGACTACACCTACGTCATCATGCCGATGCGCGTCTGAGCGGCGCCCCGTGTGGCCGGGCCCATCACGTCAATCGATCCGTCACGAAGGCAGGGACCAGACGAGTGACACAACTCGACCAGGAACAGACACCAGCGAAGGACACGGACATCGGCGGCGCGTCTGACACGATTGCGGCGAACGGACAAGAAGCGGTCGGCGCCGACGAGTACTCCGCAGACAAGATCAAGGTCCTCGAGGGCCTCGAGGCGGTGCGTAAACGGCCCGCGATGTACATCGGGTCGACGGGGCCGTCCGGGCTTCACCACCTCGTGTATGAGATCGTCGACAACTCGATCGACGAGGCGCTCGCCGGGTATTGCGATCAGGTCAACGTCACGGTTCACATCGATGGATCGGTGACGGTCGTCGACAACGGACGCGGCATTCCCGTCGATCGCCACACCAGCGGGAAATCTGCGGCTGAGGTCGTCTTGACCGTGCTCCACTCGGGCGGCAAGTTCGACAACGACAGCTACAAGGTGTCGGGCGGATTGCACGGGGTCGGGGTGTCGGTCGTGAACGCGCTGTCAGAGACCTTGGAGCTCGAAATTTGGCGGAACGGGCAGGTGTACCAGCAGGCCTATGGGCGCGGCGCTCCAACCGCGGATCTCGCGGTCACTGGAACCACCAAGCGTCGCGGCACGAAGGTCACCTTCAAGCCCGACCACGAGATCTTCGAAACCACGACGTTCAGTTTCGATACGTTGGCTCAGCGTCTGAGAGAGCTTGCCTTCCTGAATGGCGGCATTCTCATCACCCTCGATGACGAGCGAGACGGCAAGTCGCACAAGTTCCACTACGAGGGCGGAATCGTCTCCTTCGTCCAGCACCTCAACAAGAACAAGGCGGCGGTCAACGAGAAGCCGATCTACATGCGCGGCGAGAAGGACGGGATCGATGCCGAGATCGCGCTCCAGTGGAACGACGGGTACGTCGAAACGATCTACGCCTTCGCCAACAACATCAACACCCACGAAGGCGGGACGCACCTGTCAGGCTTCCGCTCGGCCCTGACGCGAACGGTGAACGCCTATGCCACGCGTAACAACCTCGCCAAGGACTTGAAGGAAAGCGTCACCGGTGATGACATTCGTGAAGGTCTGACGGCGGTCATCAGCGTCAAGATTCCCCATCCGCAGTTCGAGGGTCAGACCAAGACCAAGCTCGGCAACACGGAAGTCAAGGGCATCGTCGAAGCCATCGTCAACGACAAGCTCGGGGCGTACCTCGAAGAGAATCCATCGGTCGCCCGCCGCATCGTCGGGAAGGCGATCGACGCTGCCCGCGCGCGGGAAGCCGCCCGCAAAGCGCGCGATCTCGTGCGCCGCAAAGGGGCGCTCGACGGCAGCACGCTTCCCGGCAAGCTCGCCGACTGTCAGGAGCGCGACCCGGCGCAGAGCGAGCTGTACATCGTCGAGGGCGAGTCGGCCGGTGGCTCAGCCAAGCAGGGCCGCGATCGTCGTTTCCAGGCGATTTTGCCGCTCAAGGGCAAGATCTTGAACGTCGAGAAGGCTCGATTCGACAAGATGCTCGGCAGCGACGAGATCAAGACCATGATCGCGGCGCTCGGGTGTGGCATCGGTTCGGAGGACTTCGATCTCTCGAAGCTGCGGTATCACCGCATCATCATCATGACCGACGCCGATGTCGACGGCTCGCACATCCGCACGCTGTTGTTGACGTTCTTCTACCGGCAACTGCCGAGCGTGATCGAGCACGGGTACGTCTACATCGCGCAGCCGCCGCTCTTCCGAGTCAAGCGTGGCAAGTCCGAGACCTACATCAAGGACGAGCGCGATCTCGAAAGCTATCTGATCAAGCGGGCGACCGAGGCGCGGACCTTGCGGTTGCCGTCGCAGGGCATCGAGATCACGGGTGCCGAGCTCGAGCGCCTGCTCCACCGCGCAATCGCTTACCAGAAGCTCTTGCTCATGATGGCTCGTCGTGGGTTCCCGACGGCGGTCGTCGAGGCGCTCGTGACGTTCGGCGTCGACCGCGAGGTGCTCTCGGATCGAATCAAGCTCGACGGATTGGCAAGGACCGTCTCGACCTCGACGCGCACGGTTTCCGTGCAGCCGGACGAGGAGCACAACTGCTTCGCGCTGCACGTCGAGGATCGGTCGAACGGCTATCCCCGCCATCATGTCTTCGGGGTCGACTTCGCGACGACCGCCGAGTACCGGACACTCCTCGCGACCCGGCGTGACATGCCGCCCCTCACGAGCGAGATCATCGTCTCGGTGCAGGCTGAAACGGCGGGCATGGCCGAGCCGTCCGGGGCGGACAGCACGTCGGCAGCCGACGCCACTCAGGCCGAATCTGGTGTCGAGCCACGCGAGATGGTGCATCGCCCAGCGAAGGACCAGAGCGCGGACGTGCGACTCGGTTCACTCGACGAGCTCGTGGAGTACTTCCTGTCGGCTGGCAAGAAAGGCATCGCCGTCAACCGGTACAAGGGCCTCGGCGAGATGAACCCGGACCAGCTCTGGGAGACCACCATGAATCCCGAGGTGCGCACGCTGCTGCAGGTCCGGGCCGAGGATCACACCGAAGCCGACCTGATGTTCACCACGCTCATGGGCGATCAGGTCGAGCCGCGCCGCAAGTTCATCGAAGACAACGCCCTCGAAGTGAAGAATCTCGACGTCTGATAGGCCCCGGCTGCGGATCGCCGCGTCACCAGAGCGAAGGTGCCGCGGCCGGCTGCTGAAGAATGACCATGAGCGAGTTCACGACCAGCAAGCCATCGGTCAATATCGAAGACGAGATGAAGCGCTCGTACATGGATTACGCGATGAGCGTAATCGTGGGCCGAGCGCTGCCCGACGCCAGAGATGGGCTGAAGCCAGCGCATCGGCGTGTCTTGTACGGCATGAAGACCATGGGCCTCTCGGCGACCAGGGGCTACCGGAAGTGCGCCAAGATCGTCGGCGAGGTGATGGGCAACTTCCATCCGCATGGCGACGCGTCGATCTACGACACGCTGGTCCGTTTGGCGCAGGAGTTCAACATGCGGTACCCCCTGGTGAACGGCCAGGGGAATTTCGGATCGATCGATGGCGATCCGCCGGCGGCGATGCGCTACACGGAAGCGCGGCTGCAGTCGCTCGCCGACGACATGATGGCGGATCTCGACAAGGAAACCGTCGACTTCGCGCCCAATTACGACGAGACGACCGAGGAGCCGACCGTTCTTCCGGCACCCTTCCCGAATCTGCTCGTGAACGGATCGTCGGGTATCGCCGTCGGCATGGCGACCAATGTGCCGCCGCACAATCTTCGCGAGGTCGTGGACGCGTGTGTGTGGGCGATCGAGTCTACGCATCTTGCCGCTGCCGAGGCTGCCGTGGTCTCCCGCGGCGAGAAGCTGAAGCAGCTGCTGCGGCTCATTCCCGGTCCGGACTTTCCAACCGGTGGCTTCATCGTCGGGCGTGCCGGCATCGTGCAGGCTTACTCGACCGGGCGCGGCGCGCTCCTCATGCGCGCCCGCACGGCCATCGAGACGTCGAAAAAAGGCGATCGCGTCTCGATGGTGGTGACCGAGATTCCCTACCAGGTCAACAAGGCGAAGCTGATCGAACGGATTGCCGAGCTGGTGCGCGAGAAGGTCATCGAGGGCATCTCGGATCTGCGGGACGAGTCGGATCGCGACGGGATGCGCATCGTGATCGAGCTCAAGCGCGGCGAAGTGCCGGAGGTGGTGCTGAACAACCTCTACAAGCATACGCCGCTCCAAACGAGCTTCGGCATCATCATGCTCGCCATCGTCGGCGGCCGTCCGAAGATCCTCAGCCTGCTCGATCTCATCGAGAGCTTCATCGAATTCCGGCGTGATGTCGTCCGGCGTCGGACCGAGTTCGAGCTGCGAAAGGCGGAAGCCCGCTATCACATTCTCGAGGGCCTCAAGATCGCCCTGGATCATCTGGACGCCGTCATCGCCCTCATCCGGGCTGCCAAGACGGTGCCCGAGGCCCGCGACGGTCTCATGTCGACCTTCGGCCTGACACAGATTCAGGCGCAAGCCATCCTCGACATGCAACTGCAGCGCCTGACAGGTCTCGAGCGGCAGAAGATTCTGGACGAATTGGCCGAGTTGCTCCAGACCATCGAGCGTCTCCGCGCCATCCTCGCCAGCGACCGACTGCTCATGCAGATCATCGTCGACGAGTTGAAGGAGGTCCGGGAGACCTACGGCGACGACCGGAGAACCGAGATCATCGAGGGCGAGTCGGGTGAGCTGAGCGTCGAAGACCTGATTGCCGAAGAAGACATGGCGATTACGGTCACCAACACCGGCTACATCAAGCGGACGGCGATCACCACCTATCGCAACCAGCGCCGGGGCGGCAAGGGCCGGATCGGCATGCGGACGCGCGAAGAGGATTTCGTCGAGCACCTCTTCGTCGCGTCGACGCACGCCTACATCATGATCTTCTCGGACCGGGGCCGGGCGTACTGGCTCAAGGTGCACGAGATCCCGGATGTCGGGCCGGGCGGCAAGGGCAAGTCGATCGCCAATCTGGTGTCGATGGAGGAAGGCGAGCGGATCGCGGCGCTCCTGGCTGTCAAGGAGTTCGACGAGAGCCGCTATGTCGTCATGGGCACGCGACGCGGCGTGGTGAAGAAGACGGCGCTCTCGGCGTTCAGCAATCCACGAGCCGGCGGCATCATCGCCATGGGCGTCGAAGAAGGCGATTCGGTGATCGCCGTCCAGGTGACTGACGGCAACGAGGAGCTTTTCATCGGGACGCGCCGCGGGATGGCCATCCGCTTCCACGAATCCGACGTCCGAGCCATGGGCCGCACGGCGTTTGGGGTTCGCGGCATCACCCTGCGCGATGACGACTATGTGGTCGCCATGGAAGCGGTTCAGCCCGGCAGCACCGTGCTGAGCGTGACCGAGCGCGGCTACGGGAAACGGACCGAGATCGACGAGTACCGCCTTCAGTCACGCGGCGGCGTCGGCGTCATCAATATCGCCGCGTCCGAACGCAATGGCGAGGTTGTCGACGTCTGTTGCGTCCAGGAGAATGACGAGCTGCTGCTCATCACTCAGCAGGGCATGATCCTGCGGATGCCCGCCAACGACATCCGCGCCATCGGTCGGGGTACGCAGGGTGTCCGCCTCATCGACATCGAAGCCGACGACAAGGTGGTCTCGGTCGCGCGCTTGGTCGAAAAAGAAGAGGAGAGCGAGACACCGACTCCCGGCGACTAGCCCGCCGAGCCGATCGCGCGGAGGTGTGATTGGCGGTCTCGCGTTCCGCGGCGTCCGGCATGCCGGCTTCAGCCGGGCCATGGCCAGGTGCGCCGCCCCTCAGGCCGGCTCGAGTTTGGCGAATTTCGCGCGTAGCGTCTTCTGCCCAACCGCCTGGAATCTGACCGTGAGCTTCACATCATCGGTCACAGGCTCGATGCTGAGGACCGTGCCCGTCCCGAACATCGGGTGTCGGACGCGCATGCCAGCCTTGAGCGCCATGCCCGTGGACTGGTCCTCGTCCTCGTAGGCATACGTCTGGCCGTAGCTCGGCGACTCCTCACGGACGCGATCGCCTCGTCTCCGCGGCGCGTAGTTCGTGAAGGAGGCTTGGCGAGGCGCCGAATAGTGGGACTGCCGGTCTACCAGCTCGAAGGGCACTTCGTCCAGGAACCGTGACGGCTCGGTGGATTGATAGTCACCAAACACCCGACGCCGCGCCGCGCTCGTGAGCACCAGCCGCTCGCGGGCGCGCGTCATCCCCACGTAGCACAGCCGACGCTCCTCTTCGAGCTCCTCTTCGTTGTCTCGCGATCGGGAATGGGGAAAGAGCCCCTCTTCCAGCCCGGCCAGGACGACGGTCGGGAACTCGAGCCCCTTCGCGCTGTGAAGCGTCATGAGCCAGATGCGTGCATCGCGTGCCCCTGACTCCTCGTCGACGTCGGACAGCAGCGACAGCTGATCGATGAACCCGTGGAGCGTCGGCTCGGGCTCGCGCAGCTCATACTCCCGTGCGGCCGACACGAGCTCAGCCAGGTTGGCGATGCGTGACTCGCCGTCCTCGGTGCGGTCCTCGCGCAGGTCGTGCAAATACCCGCTTCGGTCGAGCACCTTGCCGAGCGCGATCGAGACCGACTCATCTTTGGCCGTCGCCGTCAGGTCGACGATGAGGTTGCGGAAGACCGTCAGAGACGTCGCTCCACGTCCCGTGATCTGCCTTGTCGACAGGCCCACTGTCAGCTTGGACCAGAGCGATTCGGGGACCTGGGTGGATTGGAGCCCCAGGGAGAGCAGCGGCAACGCGTCGGTGGCTTCGGTGTCTGCCGGCGCGCCCTGATTGCCAGGGTCGACGGCGTCGAGCGTGTCCATCACCCCTTTGCCGATGCCCCGCGCCGGCACATTGACGATCCGCCGGAAGCTCACGTCGTCGTGCGGGTTGATGATGAGCCGGAGGTACGCCAGAGCGTCCTTGATCTCCCGCCGCTCGTAGAACCGCACACCGCCGACGATCTTGTAGTGCAGACCCTCGCGGATCAGCGCGTCCTCGATCGCGCGCGACTGCGCGTTGGTCCGGTAGAGCACGGCCACGGTCGTGTCGACGTCGTCGGCAAGGCCCGCCCGCGCCGTGCGCATGATGAAATCGGCTTCCTCGAGCTCGTCGCCCCCCTGGAAGTGCACGATGCGCGCACCGCCGACGCGGTCGGTCCAGAGGCGTTTCTCCTTCCGGTTGCGATTGCGGCCGATGACCGCCGAGGCTGCCTCGAGGATGATCGGCGTCGAGCGGTAGTTGCGCTCCAACTTCACGGTGACCGCTTCCGGGAAGTCGCGCTCGAAGTCGAGGATGTTTCGAAGGTCGGCTCCCCGCCATTTGTAGATCGACTGATCGGGGTCGCCCACGACGCAGAGATTGCGATGGGCTTCGGCGAGGCGCCTGATGAGGAGGTACTGGGGACGATTCGTGTCCTGGTACTCGTCGACCATCACGAACTTGAACTGTTGCGCGTACTTCCGTCGAATGCTCTCCGAGGTCTCGAAAAGGTCGACCGTTTTGAGCAGCAGGTCGTCGAAGTCCAGCGCGCCGGCGTCAGTCAGGGCTTTGGCATAGAACGCGTAGAGAGTGGCGAGCTGTTCGTTGCGACTGGTCCAGCCCCCGTCCGCCGCGGCGAGCTCCGCCGGCGATTCCATGCGGTTCTTCGCGTGGCTGATGCGCGAGAGCGCGACCCTGGCCTGGAGGACGCCGTCATCGATGTGCAGCGCCTTCATGCCTTGCTTGACGAGCGCCAACTGATCCGCGGAATCGTAGATGACGAAATCGCGCGTCAGCCCGATGGCCGGCCCTTCGCGGCGAAGCAGCCGCGCGCAGAGCGCATGAAACGTCGACAACCACATGCGGCTGCAGTCAGTGCCGATGAGCGCCTCAACGCGTGCGCGCATCTCGCCGGCAGCCTTGTTGGTGAACGTGACCGCCAGAACCTCGTGCGGCTCGGCCATGCCGTTGCCGACCAGGTACGCCGCCCGACTCGTGATGACCCGGGTTTTGCCCGACCCGGCGCCTGCCAGGATCAGCAGCGGTCCGCCGACGTGAAAGACGGCCTCCCGCTGTTCGGCGTTGAGGGTTTCGAGGAACTGCATCGACGAGACCGACCCGACCGGCACTGAGCGCGCCGGTATCCAAAGGGAAGACGAGGCACCGTGCCGCAGCACCCTCAGCGTACCATCTTCGAGCCTTGGCGTCGCGGTCGGTCGGGCCCTGCTGGCCGGGGCGCTATTCGACGGTCACCGACTTGGCGAGATTGCGCGGCTGATCGACGTCGCAGCCGAGGCGCACGGCGATGTCGTATGCCAGGAGCTGGAGCGGCACCACGTTCACGATCGGCGCCAGCAGCTCAGGTGCCTCCGGCAGCGCCAGGATCACGTCACGGCTCAGATCGAGGATCGACTCCAGCGTGTCGTCACCGTGCGTCGTGAGCGCCACTATCGCGCCGCCACGCGCCTTGACCTCCTGGATGTTGCCCACCATCTTCTCGAACACGTCATCGCGGGGCGCGATGACGACCACCGGCAGATCCTCGTCGATGAGCGCGATCGGCCCGTGCTTCATCTCCCCGGCAGGATAGCCCTCCGCGTGGATGTAGGAGATCTCCTTTAGCTTGAGCGCCCCCTCGAGCGCAATCGGGTAGTTCATGCCGCGGCCGAGATACAGGAAGTCCTTGCGCTGGTAGAAGCGCCCGGTCACCTGCTCGATCGCCGGGGCCAGCTTGAGGGTTTGCTCGAGGAGCAGGGGCAACTGCAGCAGCGCGTCGATATGTCGTCGTGACGCGTCCATCGTGATCGTGCCGCGCACGTGCGCCAGTCGCAGAGCGAGCAGATACAGGGCGACGAGTTGGGAGGTGAAGGCTTTGGTCGACGCCACGCCGATTTCGGGTCCGGCGTGCGTGTAGAGCGTTCCGTCGGTCTCGCGTGTGGCCATGCTGCCGACCACGTTGCAGATGGCGACGCTCGCCGCGCACTCTCGTTTCGCCTCACGCAGCGCAGCCAGGGTGTCGGCGGTCTCGCCCGATTGCGTGATGACGACCGCCAGCGTTCGATGGCCGACGATCGGATGCCGGTAGCGGTATTCGGAGCTGTAGTCGACCTCGACCGGCACGCGGGCCAGCCGCTCGATCATGAACTTGCCGACGAGCCCCGCGTGCCATGAAGTGCCACACGCGAGGATCGTGATGCGATCGATCGCGGCGAGCGTGGCGTCGGTGAGCTGGAGCTCCTCGAGAAACACCGTACCGGTGTCCTGTGAAACGCGCCCGAGGACCGTCTCGCGGACCGCCGTGGGCTGCTCGAAGATCTCCTTCAGCATGAAATGCTTGAAGCCGGCCTTCTCGGCCATGATCGGGTCCCACAGCACGCGCTGCGTGGTGTGCGAGACCGATCGCCCGAAGAAGTCGGTGAAGTCCACCCCGCGACGCGTGACGACGGCCATTTCCTCGTCGCCGAGGAAGACCATGTCGCGGGTGTGACTCAGGATGGCGGGCGTGTCGGAGGCGACGAAGAACTCGCCCTCCCCAAGTCCCACCACGAGTGGTGGACCGTTGCGAACCGCCACGATCTTCTCGGGGTCGTCGGCCGAGATCAGAACCAGCGCGAACAGGCCGCGCATCAAGAGGAGCGCCCGCCGACACGCGTTCTCGAGGCCATCGTCGCGCATCTCGCGTTCGACCAGGTGCGCCACGATCTCCGTGTCGGTTTCGGTGACGAACCGATGCCCCTCGCGCTGAAGCTCCCGCTTGAGGTCGAGGTAGTTCTCGATGATGCCGTTGTGAACCACCACGATCTTGCCCGTACAGTCGCGGTGTGGGTGGGCGTTCTCCTCGGTCGGCCGGCCGTGCGTCGCCCACCGCGTGTGACCCACGCCGTACTCGCCCACCAGCGGATCGCTCACGATGGTCGACTCGAGGTTCGACAGCTTCCCGGCGCTTCGCCGCAACGAGACCGCACCGTCGTGCACCACGGCCACGCCAGCCGAATCGTAGCCGCGGTACTCCAGCTTGCGCAGACCGTCGACCAGCACGGTCACGACGTTCTTCGGTCCGATGTATCCGATGATGCCGCACATGGTGTGTCGCGTGCCCCCGAGCTACGAGCGCTGCTTGCGCCGTTCGACCCAGCCCTCGAGATTGCGTTGCTTGCCGGCGCTCACGGCGAGCGAGCCGGCCGGCACGTCTTCGCGGACCGTGGTGCCGGTGCCGACATACGCGCCCTCGCCGACCGTGACCGGCGCGATGAGCTGCGTGTCACTGCCGATGAACGCCCCGTCTTCGATGGTCGTGACGTGTTTGTGCGTGCCGTCGTAGTTGCAGGTGATCGTACCGGCGCCGACGTTGACGTGGCTGCCAACCTGCGCGTCACCCAAGTACGACAGGTGCATGGCCTTCGATCCCGCGCCGAACGCCGTGTGCTTCATTTCGACGAAGTTGCCCACACGCGCGTGCTCCCCGACAGCGGCCTCCTGGCGCAGGTGGGCGAACGGTCCGACGCGCGCGTCGCTGGCGATGGTCGAGTCGGTGATGACGGAGTAGTCGAGCACGACGACCCGATCGCCGAGCCGCGAGTTCGTGATCCGAACGCCGGAAGCGATCTCGCACTCGGCCCCGATGACGGTCGAGCCCTGAAGATGCACCCCCGGGCGCAGGATGGTGTCCTGTCCCACCTGCACGTCGCGGTCGACGAAGGTCGAGGCCGGATCGTCGATCGTCACCCCCGCTGACATGAGCGCCGCCGTCTTCGCGTCGCGCACGACGCGACTAATGGCGGCAAGTTCCGCCCGGCTGTTGATCCCACGCACCTCATCCGCGTCGGTGACGGTGATCGTCTCGATGTCGCGCCCCTGCCCGCGGCAGAGGCCGACGAGATCGGTCAGGTAGTACTCGCCCTGGATGTTGTCTCGGGCAATCGCCTTGAGCGTCTCGAAGAGACCATCGAGCGCAAAGGCGTAGATGCCGGCGTTGATCTCCTGGATCGCCCGCTCGTCCGGTCCGGCGTCGCGCTCCTCGACGATCCGCTCGACGTGGTCGTCGAGCCGCACGATCCGGCCGTACCCGTACGGCTCGTCGACCATGGCCGTGATAATCGTGATGGCCGCCCCGTACCTGACGTGCCGGGCGACCAGCTTCTCGAGCGTCCCTGCGGTCAGGAGGGGAACGTCGCCGGACAGCAGTACGAGCGTCCCCGTGGCGTCCGCGAGGGCAGATTCGGCCGTGAGCAGGGCGTGGGCCGTGCCGAGCTGCGGCTCCTGCGTCACAATCGTCAGGCCGCGATGGTCCCCGAGCGCCTGCCGAAGCTCTTCGGCCTGATGCCCGACGACGACCGTAATGGTTCTGGGCGAGAGCTCCGCCGCGGCGGCCAGCACGTAATCGATCATCGGGACGCCGGCGATACGGTGGAGCACCTTCGGCCGGGCCGATCTCATGCGGGTCCCTTTGCCGGCCGCCAGGACCACCACGTGCACGTCGGACATGACTGTGGTCGATTATCGCCCTGATCGCGGTCTGACCGGGCGCCTACGGTCAATGGGTTTGGACGGCGTGTCCAGCGTGACGCGAAAGGCCTCGTCTTCGCGCAGCGTGTCGAGGTCGGGGTCGGTCTTTGCCAGTCCCCGATTGTCGGGATTGAGAGCAATCGCGCGCTCCAGGTGCACCAAGGCTTCTGCATGCTCGCCCCGCTGCGCGTGGGCGACAGCCAGCATGTAGAGGGCGTAGTCGTTGTCCGGGTCTTCGTCGCGGACCAGACGCAGGTGCGAAATCGCCTCGTCGTACCGGCCACCGTTGAGCGCCAGGGTCGACGCATAGAGACGCTCGTCGACCGTCACCGGCGTGACATCTTGCGGCACCGCTTGGCGCTGGCAGACGTTCAAATAGAGACGAACCCGCTCGTGGAGCTCTTTCTCTTCCGGGAACCGCTGCAGCACCGACTCGAGCAGCTGGCCCGCCTTGGCGTAGTCATGCTGCTGCAGTGCTTCGAGGCCGCGCTCGTAGATCGCGACCGCTTCGACGTAGGTCGAACGTTTGGAGAGGGAGGGTGGCGAAGCCAGGTTCTGCGACGACAAGCCGCCCCGGATCGCACCGGTGCGTTCCGTCTCAGTGGAGCTGGCCGTCTGACTCGTGGGTGTCGCTGCCGGCTTCTTCGGTCGCGCCTGCGGACGCTGCTTCGCCATGACCACCTGAGCACGCGAACGCGAATCGACGGCTCCAGCGCCGAAATGTGCGCGTACGCTACCAGAAGGATTTCGGGTGGTCAAGTCTCGGACATCAGGGGGTTCTTATCCGGTGATTTTGGTCGAAAGACCTATTTCTGGCGGTGTGTGAACACGTCATAGACGTCGTTTGGATTAAGACCCAGTATTTGAGCTATTTGGACAGCCTTTTTCCGATTGATCGACGGATTGCGATCGGCTAAATGACCAAGTTCATCGAGGCCGACCGGCGGCTCGTCCCCGACAGGGGAAGGGCGATATTCCATCGATTGACCTATATCTAACAAGATGGCGAACTCGCCCTGCTCGCGAAAGTGACTCTTCAGAACGTCACTCAAGGACCCGCGAACGATCTCCTCATGAAGTTTCGTCATTTCCCTGCCGATGACGACGCGTCTATCTCCGCACCGTTCGGCGAGCTCACTTAGCGTCGATCGAACGCGATGTGGAGCCTCGAAGAACGCGACCGGTAAGTCAGCTTGGGTGGCCTTTGCCATCCAAGCGTCCCTTAGAGCAGGTTTTGTGGGTGGAAAGCCCAAAAACAGAAAGCTCCAGGCGGGGAGCCCCGCAATCGAAAGCAGACACGTTAGGGCACTTGGCCCTGGAACTGGCTCGACTAGGACACCGGCCTCGTACGCCGCCTGAACCAACCGGGTCCCAGGGTCGGACAGGGTCGGCGTTCCGGCATCGGACACGAGCGCCACCGAGGCTCCCGCTACCAGGCGCGCGATGAGGCGCGGTGTCGCGGAGGCCTCGTTATGGGCGTGCAGGCTCGTGGTTGGGGTTCGAATCGCGTAGTGGCTGAGCAGGCGGGCCGTCCGCCGCGTGTCCTCGGCAGCGATGAGCGACACCTCACCGAGGATTCGCAGGGCGCGCGCCGTCACGTCTTCGAGATTCCCAATGGGGGTGGCCACGACGAAGAGCGTGCCGGGCATACGGGGGAATAGTTATACCGTGATGCGACGGGCGAGGAAGGCTCTTCAGCTCGCCGTGACGGCCGGACAACCGCGGCGCGCACGGCGGGCCCGCGCGGGAGCGGCGGCGGAGTTCGGGGCAAAGCCCAGCCTAATTATTGTACCATTGGCAGGTTGTGGCCCCGACGCTTCGCCTGCTCCGGAGCGGGACGTTAGTCGCCGACTCGCTCGCGGCTTGCGGGTCGAAGGCGATGACCGGCGGCCGGGACGGGTTGCTGATGCGCGAGGTAAGGTCGGGGGTCGCGCGTGGCTCCCACGGGTGTGGGTCCCGTCCCAAAGACCCCGCAACGGTGTCGAGTGCCAACACGCGTAGGAGCCATGCCCGCTACCGAACCTCTCCCGCACTTCATCGACCATCTCCTGGCGTACCTGCACGAGACGCATCCGACGTACGCCACGCTCGACGGCGTCCACGTCCACGATGACCTGCTCGAAGATCTGAGCCGCCACGCCATCGACGCAGAAGCGCACGCATTGAGCGGCTATCTGCGCCGACTGGGCGAGATCGGCGCCGACGCGTTGACGCGGGTCGAGCAGCTCGAGCACCGCATGCTCGGCGAGCAGTTGAAGGCACGCATGCTCGAGCTCGAGACGGTGCGGACCTGGGAGCGCAATCCCCAGCACTACGCCGACCTCATCGCCGCCAGCCTCGCGGGACAGACGCTCTTCGCTTACGCGCCGCTGGCCGAACGGGCGCGGCGGGTCCTCTCGAAGCTCCGGCAGACCCCGCGCATCATCCAGGCCGCTCGCGACAATATCAAGGACCCGCCCGGCATCTTCGTCAAGGTCGGCATCGAGGCGATGCGCGGCACGCTCAAGTTCATCGACGAGGATCTGCCGCGCGCGTTCGCCGATGTTGACGACTTGCACTTGCTCGGTGACCTCGCCGACGCGCAGACCGAGGCATCACACGCCGTGGGCGCGTACCTGGCGGACCTCGAGACCGACGTCGCCCCGAAGGCGAGGGCGTCGTTTCGACTCGGTCGTGACCGGTTCGAGCAGAAGCTTCGATTCGAGGAGGGTCTGCCCATCCCGGCCGAGCGCCTGTTGGCCATTGCCCATCGGGAGCTCGCAGCCACACAAGAGGCGTTCAAAGCCACGGCGGCGAAGCTGGGCGCCGGCGATCCCCTGCAGATTTGGGGCCGGCTCAAAGCGGAGCACCCGGCGCCAGGTGCGCTCGTCGAGATGGGCCGCGCACAACTCGACGAGCTCAGGACGTTCGTCGAACGGCAGGCGCTCATCACGGTGCCCGTCGGTGAGCCCATCACCGTGGCGCCAACACCCGACTTCTACAGGTGGACGTTCGCCAGCCTGTGGTCTCCCGGTCCATTCGAGAGCAAGCCGACGCGCGCCTACTACTACTTGACCGACGTCGATCCGACGTGGCCGCCGGAGCGGCAGGACGAATATCTCCGGGACTACGCGTTGCCGACCTTGTGGTCGGTCTCCATACATGAGGTCTACCCGGGTCACTTCCTGCACGGCCAACATCTGCGGCGCGTGACCTCGAAGGTCCGCAAGTCCATCCTCTTCGCGCCCGCCACGTTCGTGGAAGGGTGGGCGCACTACGCCGAGCAGGTGATGATCGAAGCCGGCTTCGGGCGCGAGGATCCCGGTATCAAGCTCGGACAGCTCGCCGAATCCCTCATCCGCCTCGTCCGGTGCATCGTCGGGATCCGATTGCACACCGAGGATCTGTCGGTGGAGCAGGGCGTGCGGCTGTTCCGCGAAGAGGCCTACCTCGAGGAGGCCAGTGCCCGGCGCGAGGCCGAGCGCGGTACGTTCGATCCAACGTATCTGGTCTATTCGATCGGAAAACTGATGCTGCTCAAGCTCCGGCAGGAATGCCGACAGCAGCAAGGCAAGAGCTTTTCGCTCAAGAACTTTCACGACACGCTGCTCGGGAATGGGACCGCGCCATTCTGGCTCCACCGTCAACTGATGCTCGGAGCCGACGATTCCGGCGATCTCCTGGAGTAGTGAACGAGCGATGCCGCTTTACGAGTATCTGTGTGACGGCTGCTCGCACCGTTTCGAACGGATCCGGAAATTCTCCGACCCGCCGGTCGAGGCCTGCCCACGCTGCGGCGGCCAGGTCCACAAGGTCCAGTCGGCGCCGGCCTTTCAGTTCAAGGGCAGTGGGTGGTACATCACCGATTACGCCAAGAAGGCCGAGGCGAGCAAGTCCGACGAAGCGCCGAAGGGCGAGACGGCCGGGAAGGATGCGCCGGCGACGAGCGCCGGGAAAGAGGGCGACAGCGCGACCTCCACCCGCGCGGAGTCGACGGGTTCGGAGGCGAAGGCTGGCGAGTCGAAGCCGGCGGCATCCACGAGCGGCCCCAAAGACACGTCGCCCAAGCCGTGATCGACCGGAAGGCAGGCGTCGCGCCGCGCCTGCCGGAGCCGTTCCCAGTGGTCTGACAGTCGTCGAATCCGGTCAGGACCACGAAGTCGAACTCGCCTCAGCGCGGAACGGGCACCGAGACACCGAGCGACGTCAAGTAGTCGGCGAACTGGTTGGCCAGGTCCGGACGCTTGAGCGCGAAATACACGACAGCCTTCAAGAATCCCAGCTTGTTGCCCGTGTCGTGGCGCACGCCCCGCACCTCACAGGCGTAGATCGGCCTCGACTTGAGCAGCTCCCGCAGGCCGTTCGTGAGCTGGATTTCGCCCGTGCGGTCGCTCTTGGTCTGCTCGAGGGCTGGGAAGATGTCGGGTGTGAGCACGTAGCGTCCGATGATGGCGAGATCGGATGGCGCTTCTTCGCGCGGTGGCTTCTCGACGAGATCGCGGACTTTGTACACGCCCGGGCCGAGGTTGGCGGTCGTGTCGACGGCGATGACGCCGTAGCTCGAGATCGACTCCTTGGGGATCCGTTCGACGGCAAGAACCGGCCCGTTCAATCGCTCGAAGACGTCGATGAGCTGCTTGGTCGCCGGTGGCTCGGCATCCATCACGTCGTCGGCGAGGAGCACGGCGAACGGCTCGTCGCCGACGAGGTTCCGGGTGACGAGTACCGCATGGCCGAGGCCGAGCGGCTCTCCCTGTCGCACGTAGGCGAGGTTGGTCGAGTTCGAGATTTTGCGAATCTCGTCGAGCTGCTCGCGCTTGCCTCGCGCCTCGAGAAACGTCTCGAGCTCGACCGAGACGTCGAAGTGATCTTCGATGGCGTTCTTGCCGCGGCCCGTCACGAGGATGATGTTATTGGCGCCCGACGCGCACGCTTCCTCAACGCCGTATTGGATGATCGGCTTGTCGACGAGCGGCAGCATCTCTTTCGGCTGGGCCTTGGTCGCCGGTAGAAACCTCGTGCCCAGTCCCGCGGCGGGGAACACGGCTTTGCGGACCGTCGTGCGCATGGTTCCATCCTAGTGTCCTGACGCGTGATCCGCAATATGACTCCCGGCCGGGCATCCCCGCTTTGTGGTCCAGCTCGGCTCGTTTCTCCCTAACAGTGACGCAGGGTTTGGCCCTCGACGTGCCCCGCCCGAGAAGCGGCGGCTCGAGCTTGCCGAGTCGCCTCTCGCGACACCGCTGGGTTCGGTCGCGCTGGCCGCGCCGGTCGAAAGGCCGGGGCGTCCAGCTACAATGCGCGTCGAGCCGAGATAGCCGAGCGGGTCCTATACCCGGTCGGAGGCGCGTCTCGCGGCACGGAGACCGAACGTCCGACGTCCAGTTCGTCGGACGCACAACAGGAGCGGCGCACACCATGCTCGATCCGAACGACTTGCGCGATCGCCCGGACATCGTTCGTGAGGGGCTCCGCCGCCGAGGTCTCGATCCCGAGACGGCGCTGGCGGCTCTCGTACAGCTCGAGGCGGAGCGCCGGCGGCTGATTCCCGAGGTCGAGGGATTGAAGCGCGATCAGAACGCCTCCGGGGAAGAGATCGCGCGCGCGAAGCGCGAGGGGCGCGAGACGGCGGAGATCCAGCGTTCGAATCGCGAGCGCGCCCAGCGCATCAAGGAGCTCGATCGTGCGCTCGACACGCTCGAGGCCGACCGCGCCCAGGCGATGATGGTGCTGCCGAATCTGCCGCATCCGAGCGTGCCCGACGGCACGAGCGCCGCGGACAACCGCGAAGTGCGCCGGTCCGGTGTGCCACGCACCCTGGACTTCGAGCCCAAGCCGCACTGGGATCTCGGTGCCGCCCTCGGCATCTTGGACTTCGAGCGCGCCGCGCGGATGTCGGGCGCGCGATTCGCCGTCCTCAGCGGAGCGGGCGCCCGGCTGTCGCGCGCGCTCATCAACTTCATGCTGGATGTGCACACCCGGGAGCACGGCTACCGCGAGGTCGAGCCGCCCTTCATGGTCAATGCGGCCTCGCTCACCGGCACCGGCAACCTGCCCAAGTTCGAGGCCGACCTCTTCAAAATCGCCGGCGATTGGGACCTGTACCTGATTCCGACGGCCGAGGTGCCGCTCACGAATCTGCATCGAGGCGAGATTCTGGATGGCCGCGAGCTGCCGATTCGCTACACGGCCTATACGCCTTGCTTTCGGAGTGAGGCGGGCTCCTACGGGCAGGACGTCCGCGGGCTCATCCGCCAGCATCAGTTCGACAAGGTCGAGCTGGTGAAGCTCACCACTCCTGAGCAGTCCTACGACGAGCTGGAGTCGCTCGTCGCCAACGCCGAGGTCATCCTTCGGCGCTTGGAGCTGCCCTATCGGACGATGCTCCTATGTGCGGGTGATATGGGCTTTGCGTCCGCCAAGACCTACGATCTCGAGGTCTGGTTACCGAGCCAGCAGACGTATCGCGAGATTTCTTCCTGCAGCAACACGGAGGCGTTCCAGGCCCGCCGCGCGGGCATCAAGTTCCGGCCGCAGGGAACGGGGAAGGCCGAGCTCGTCCACACGCTGAACGGCTCCGGCCTGGCCGTGGGCCGCACGCTCATCGCGATTCTCGAGAACTACCAGCAGAAGGACGGCTCGGTCATCGTGCCGTCTGTGCTCCGACCGTATATGAACGGCTTGGAGGTCATCGAGCCGGCGAAGTGACCACGCCGGTCAGGAGGCAGCGGTGGCCCAGCGGTTCATCCACGTCGATCACGACACCCTCGTTCCATTCGGCGGACGCTACAGGATTCGCACGTCGCCGACACGCCCACCCAAGCGACAACGCGACGATGCGCAGAACCGGGAGGCGCTCGACCAGGCGATCGAGAAGATGCGCAAGCTCCAGGCGCGTCTCATGGCGAACGATCGCCGGTCCCTTCTCGTGGTCTTCCAGGCGCTCGACGCCGCGGGCAAGGACGGCACCATCAAGGCCGTCATGACCGGCATCAACCCGGCGGGCTGCGAGGTGCACTTCTTCAAGGCGCCGACGCCGCACGAGCTCGATCACGACTTTCTCTGGCGGATTGCGACGCGCCTTCCGGAGCGAGGCCGCATCGGGATCTTCAATCGCAGCCACTACGAAGAAGTGCTCGTGGTGAAGGTGCACCCGGAGATCCTCGAGAAGCAGCGACTCCCCGATCTGCCGAAGAAGAAGAAAGTCTGGGGCGAGCGCTACGAGTCGATTCGCACCTTCGAGAGGCACCTGGCGCGCAACGGCACGACGATCGTCAAGTTCTTCCTCCATGTGTCGAAGGACGAACAGAAGCGTCGATTCCTGGAGCGGATCGCGGATCCCGAGGGCAACTGGAAATTCGATCCCCGAGACGTGCACGAGCGTCAGTTCTTCGGCGCCTATCAGAAGGCCTACGAGGAGGCCCTGAACGAGACCTCGCGTCCATGGGCGCCCTGGTACGCCATCCCGGCCGACGACAAGGACTTCATGCGTCGGGCGGTCGCGGAAATTCTCGTCGAGACGCTCACGCGCATGGACCTTCACTATCCTGTGCCCACGGCCGAGGTCCGCGTGGCGATGGCCAAGGCGAAGCGCGCGCTCGAGGGCGAGCGCTGATGACGTCCCGTGGCAGTCGCCTGGCGCGCGACGCTGGTCGAGTCGAGCCGCCGTCTACGCGCCGGGCTCCGGATCGCGGTTGACGGTGGCGGGCGTGAACGCCGGCAGACAGATGGCGACGTACTCCGCACCGTCCGGCTCTGGCGTGCTGTAGCGGATCCACTCACCCGGCGAGGCGACGACCGCCTGGCCGGCGCGGACGTCCAGGCAGCCCTGCTCGTGCTCGACGCGCAGCATCCCGCGCAAGACGATGGTGATCTCCTCGAACGAGGGCCGCTGGCCTGGCTCCTGCCATCCAGACGGCGACTGCATCTTCGCCACGCTGACGGCGCTGTGGCCTGAGTTCTCCACCCCGACGAACTCGTCGATGATCTTCGGCTTGTTGCCGGCGGCGGCGATGCGTGTGGGATGTGCAATGAGCTTGGGCATCGCGGCAATCCTACTCGACGGACGGCCCGTCGAGGAGGGTCGCCGGGAACCGCCGGATCGCCCGTGCACGCGGATCGAGCTCGATTCGAGATGCTCATTCGTCGATTGACGATCGAGTGTCGGTTCATGCGGCCCGCTGAAGGCATGCGACGCCCCCGACCGTGCACAGACGCTATGCTATCGTCATGATCGGGGTGTCCCGGAACGGCCGCGTCGTGTTCGACGGGGCGGCATGTTGTGTGACGGTGCCCGGTTTGAAGGACCACCGACAGAATCCTGGATGTCGTGCGGAGGGATGGCCGAGCGGTCGATGGCGGTGGTCTTGAAAACCACTGTACCCGGAAGGGTACCGGGGGTTCGAATCCCTCTCCCTCCGCCAAATCTTCAGGAAAATCACGGATTCTAGTAGCGTAGGTCCTGCACGAGCCGGGTCGTCGCCCGCTGCGGCGTGCGCTCGTTGGTGGAGCATCCATCACGCTGACCATGGCGAACAGTCACGCTCTGAAGGCCTTCATTTCCTATGCGCACGGCGATGAGGACCATCATCGGCGACTGTCCGAGCACCTCGCGAAACTCCGGGCCGACGGCCTGATCGATTCGTGGGACGACCGGGAGATCCTCCCCGGCGAGATCTGGGACGCGAAGATCAAGAAGCGGATCAAGCAGGCGCACATCCTTGTGCTCATGGTCAGCCGCCAGTTCTTCGCCTCGCAGTACGTACGCGAGGTCGAGATTCCGCTGGCGATGGAGCAGCAGCGCAAAGGCGATGCCCACATCGTCTGCGTGATCCTCGATGACTGCGACTGGCGCGAGTATTTCGCCAGCTACCAGGTGTTGCCGCCATCGGCCACCCCGGTGACCAGCTGGCCGGACCGCGATTCCGCCTACGCCGTGATTGCGAGCGGTATCGGGGCGCTGGCGCGGGAGTGGCGGAAGGGAATCGCGCAGATCGCGCACGATGATCACCGGCATCGGCGCCGCACGATCTTCCGCCACACGCCGTTTCGTATCGTTGGCGAAAACTACGATCCGTTCCGCGCGTTCCAACACGTCTTCCGACGCCAGCATCTCTACGCCGAGGACACGACGCCGTTCCCGCTGAACCTGGTCTCGGAAGACCAGGTCGAGTTCCTCGCCTGGGACTATCAGACGATCTTCGCCACTCTGCGTGACTCCACGCAGCCGCCCGGGCTCGACTGCGATCTGATCGCGATTCCCTACTTCCTGCTCGGGCACTGCGTCGAGCGCGGCTTGCTGCAGCCGCTCGACGACCGGCTGAAGGCGAACGACACGAACTTCGCCTGGTGGCACGAGATGGGCCTGTACCAGGGCCGTCTGTACGGCGTGCCGCTGTCGTCGCTGACGATGGTCCTTGCCGTGCGCACCGACCTGTTCGACGAACACCGCCTCAAGGTGCCAGACACCTGGACCGAGTACGTCGAGATGGTCGACGAGGTCATCAGCCGCCAGCTGCCGGTCGCGCCCGCGCTCCTTCAAGGACGCGACCACATCACGCTCTGGTACGACTGGCTGAACCATCTCTACGCCAACGACGCGAACGACCTCGTGCTCTACGGCGGCAGCCGGATGCCCGCGCGCGAGGCGGCCGAGACGCTGCGGAAGGGCACCGAGAGCTACCTGAAGCTGGCGGCCAAGCTGGCGCCGTTCGCCGATGGCCGCAGCGCCCTGCCGCATTGGGCGACCGCGAACTGGGACGACGGCATCGAGGCGTTCGCGCACGGGCAGCTGCTGACGCACCTGATGTTCACCGACGCTCTGGACACGCTGCGTCGACGGATGGAGATCCGCCAGGTCGATCGCTCGTCGGGATACTGCGTCGGCTACTTTCCCGTGCCGACGGCGGTCGGATCCGGCAAGCGAAACGGCCACGTCGAAGGGTGGATCCTGTGCGTACCCACCGGGGCCCGCTACTACGAAGCCGCGAACGACGTTCTCGCATGGTTCCTGCAGCGCCGCATCCAGCAGGCCTATGCCGTCTGGGGCGGCGCATCGGGTGACTACGCCGTCATCGACGAGCAGGCCCAGAACAACAACGACGGCGGCGCGGGTCTGTCGTTCAAGACGTCGGTCGAGAACAGCCAGAAGGGACGGACCGTCGTGAATCTCGTGAAGCACAACGGTCCGCGAGCGCTGGAGGTCATCGATCGGATTCGCGCGAACCTGTACGACGCCGTGCTCGCGGTGGCCGGACAGAAGCAGTCTTCCGCCGCCGCGGCTGACCTGCTGGTGCAGCGCGTGGCCCAACGTCTCCTGTCGAGAACCGTATGACGCGGCCGACAATCCTGTTGACCGGGGCGACGGGCCACCTCGGGGCGGCGATTGCCCGAGAGTTCGTCAGCAGGGCGGAGGCGCCCCGCCTGCGGATCCTCGTGCGCGACGAGGAAAAGCTGCACCGGCTCGCGGCCGCGGACCCGGTGATGGGCCGCTTGCTGGACTGCGAGCGCGTGGTCGGCGATATCCGCGACACCGACCGGATCGATCGCGCCGTCGCCGGGGCGGACGCAGTGATTCACGCCTGCCACAGCCACGAGTACTGGCATGGCGCCCGATATCTCTTCGACGTCAATGTCGGTGGCGCGCGCAACCTGCAGCGCGCGATTCGGACCGCCGGTTCGGTGAAAAAAGTCGTCTTCATCGGCAGCTACAGCGCGCACGGGGAGACAAGCGTCGAGGACGATCCCGAGAGCCTGTGCTCGGCTTCGGCCCGCGAGTGCAGCTCGCGGTCGAAGCGGCTGGCGCAGGCGATCTTTCGGGCGGGCGCGTCTGCCGGCAGCTATCGTCTCGATGTTGTCTCCCCCAGCTACCTGATCGGCCCGATGCAGCTCGAGCCGACATATTTCGGCGCCCTCTTCCACTTGGTCCTGCTGAAGCCGCTGCGGTGGTGTCCGCCCAACGGGATCAACGTCATCGACGTGCGCGACGTCGCGCGCACAGTGGCGGGCTGCGCGAGCGGTGACCATGCCGCCGAGCGCCGTATCCTGGCGTCGGGAGACAACGTCTCGCTGTGGGAGCTCTTCGCCGAGATGAACCAGCAGGCCGGCTTTGGCATCACGCCGCATCGCCTGCCGAGCGAGGCGTTCGTGGTCATGCCGTGGCTGAGGCAGTTCGGCGCCTACGGCCGCCAGTACTTCCGAAGGAATCACTTTGTCGACGCGGCGGGCCTCAGCGCGAGGCACTACGCGCTTCGCGACAGCATCCGCGACACGCTGTCCTGGGCCAGGCGGGCACCCCTCTACCGCCGCCGCATCGAGTTCATCCGGTGGATCGCGCAGCGCTACCTGTTCTAATCATGCGCATGGTGAACCGGGCCGCATCAGAACCTGGCGTCGGCACCGTGGCTGCGGCGGTCCACCACCGGCGCGCCGCGGCGCTCGAGTCGCTGACCCGGGAGTTCAACGCGCAACTCTTACGCGGCTGGCACAGCGCCGCCCAGCTCGTGCTCGTGCACCGCAGCGAGGTCCTGCTGGAACTCTGCGGTGGCGTCTCGCCGTCCGGCGGAGTGACACCGGAAACGCCGTTCCTCGTGTTCTCGATCGCAAAAACGCTGCTCGCGCTGTGCATCCATCACCTTGCCGACCGGCAGGTCATCGCCCTTGACGAACCCGTTTGCCGGTACTGGCCGGAGTTCGCCGGCGGCGGCAAGGACGCGTGCACGGTCCGGCACGTGCTGCTGCACCAGACCGGGCTGGCGTCGCGAGGGTTATGGCGGCAGCTGCAGCCGTTTCAGACGTGGGACCGCACGCGGGCGTGGCTGGAGCGGAGCCGACCGTCGCATCAGCCGGGCACGACCAGCGCGTACCAGCCGCTCAATTACGGCTTCATCCTCGGCGAGGTGCTGCGGCGGGCCGCGGGCTTGTCTCCGCAGGAGTATCTGCACCAGTGTTTTCTCGGTCCGATGGGCCTCACGGTCACGACATGGAGTCCATCGTCGGGGGAGATTGCGGCGTCGCCACGCATTGAATCGCCAGACCCGTTCTCGTCCTGGCTGTTCAACCGCCGCTACCTGCGCGCGCGCATGGTTCCAGGCTTCAACCTGCTCAGCACGGCCAGGGAGCTGGCAGCACTCTTCGTGCTGTTGAACCAGGGCGGCTCGTACCGGGGCGTGCGGTATTTGTCACCGCAGACGGTGAGCGAGGCGACCGCGCTGCGGTTTCGCGGAGTCGATCGGACGATCCGCCGCGAGACGCTGTGGGCCATGGGCTTTCACCTGGGTGGCTTCAAGCGCGAGCACGCCTGGCGCCCGGGGCCGGCGATGGGTGCCCTGAGTTCGCCGCGGACGTACGGGCACTGCGGTCATCTCAGCTCGATCGCGTGGGCGGATCCGGATGCGGATCTCGTCTTTGCCTTCACGTGCAACGGCCTCCTCAGCTCGCGCGGCGCCGCCTCGCGATGGCAGCGCCTCGCCGACCTCGCGTGGGCGTCTGTCGAGTAAAGGGTCAACGTGCCGAAGCGCCGGCCCCGTTGCAGCGCCGCGATCTCACTGCTGCGAGGTGGGCGAGGTGGGCGAGCAACGATTTTCGAACTGCGGAGCTGTGGATCGCGAGCTTCGCAGGCGGCCCGAGCGACGCCCAAACATCGGACACGCCGAGGAGCGTCACGATAGTCGCACGTCGCAGGGCGGGCCCTCGGAGGGGAAGCGCGGATAAGTCGCGGTGTCTGCGTCTGGAAACGGGGACTCGGTTCTTTCGAGCCCCCGAAGCCCGCCTATCGTCCCGGCGCCTCCGGGAGGACGATCTCTCCACGGAGGTATTCCACGGTCCTTCCAGAGATGATCACGCGGTCGCCGCGCAGCTCGCACTCGAGCTCGCCGAGCAGTTGCGACAGCTGCTTGGCCGTCAGCACGCGCTTCCTGAGGCGGTCGGCCCAATAGGGAACGAGCGTGCAGTGCGCCGAGCCGGTCACGGGATCTTCGGGAACGCCGGCCTTCGGCGCAAAGAAACGCGAGACGACGTCGACGTCAGTGCCAGGAGCGGACACGATGACCGCGAATGCCTCGAGCGCCGCGAGAAGGTCGAATCGCGGACGCATGGCCCGAATCTCGTCTTCCGTGTCGAAGATCGCGAGCACGTCCCGCGCACGCAGCGCCTCGCGTGGTCTGGCGCCGAGGGCCGCCGTCAGATCGTCGGAAACCGGTATCGGCGCTCCAGGTCGGGCAGGAAAGTCGAGGCTGAGCAGGCCGCCCGCTCCACGGCTCACCGACACGAGACCGCTCCGCGTCGTGAAGGTAACCGCCTGCCGCGACGGATAGATGTGCTCGAACAGCACGTGCCCGGCCGCGAGCGTCGCGTGGCCGCACAAGTCAACCTCGATCGTCGGACTGAACCATCGCAGCAGACACTCAGTGGTTCGAGGGATGACGAAGGCCGTCTCCGAGAGGTTGTTCTCCGCGGCGACCGACTGCATGACGTCGTCGGGCAGCCACTGCTCGAGGACCACGACGGCCGCCGGGTTGCCCCGGAACAGCCGGCCAGCGAACGCGTCGATCTGATAGAGAGGAGCCTTCATGTCATGTGCGGCTGGTCAGGCCCGCGCTGCTGGCCGATCCAGACTCACCCCCGCCTCTGCGCCCGTTACTTCTCCAGCACGGCGACGTCGTTGTAGGGCCGGCCCTTCTCGCCCGTACCTTTCACTGTCATCGTCAAGGTCTTGCCGTCGCTCGAGACCATACGCGTCAGCGTCTGGACGATTTTGCCACCCTTCTTCCTGGTCGCTTCCACGGTCGACGTATCCATCTGCCTCAACGCAACCGTGTCGTAGGAAGTCGCTCCCGTCACCGTCACGGGGTAGTCCTTGCCGTCGTAGTTCGCCGTGTATTGCGTTGTAAACGGGCCCCCTCGTGCGTCCAGTCCCTTGGCGACGACCCTGATGCCCTGCCCGACCGTCTCGTAGGTCACCGTCATGCTCCGTGGTGGCGGACCCGGCTCGTACTTTGATTTCGCCACATTGAGTCTCCACGTTCCGACCGCGCGATCAGTGGACTGTGCCAGAAGGCCTGGTGCGCCAGCCACGAGTGCGAGTACCGATCCGAGCGCAAGCGTGCGACAGTAGGTGTGCATCGCTGTCCTCCTTTCCGGTACGTTGGGAGACTTCGACAGGCGGCCCAATTCGACCGGGCCACTTGCTGACTGGTGAATGCGTGGGCCGCCGAGGCGTGCAGGCAAAGTTTCGCCCCGCTCCTTGAAGTCTCGCCCCAGCATCCAAGAAAAGCAAGGCTCGACTCGCCGTCAACGAAGCGCCGTGACACGAAGAGCGCTGTCGCTCACACTCGTGGGGCTGGCAGCCGACTCGGGTGTCGTCACCGGGTGCTTGCGGTGTCAGCGGGAACGCTCGATGCGGGGCGACGTGCGCGCGACATACGCCGCCAGGGCCGCACGGAAGTCGACCATGGACGGGAAACGTCGATCGGGATCGGGGTCGACCGCGGCGAGCAGAAGCGTCTTCAGCTCCGGCGCGAGCTGAAGATCCGCGTCCACACACCGGCAGACGTCGGTCTTCCACGTCCACTGATGGCCCGCGAGCATCGTGAAGAGCACGGCCCCAAGCGAGAAGACATCCGACCGCCCATCGGGCGGCTGACGGGAAAGCTCAGGCGCAGCGTATCCGGACGTGGTCGGCGGAACGTAAAGGACCGCTGCCGAGTGCCGGGCAACCTCGGACGACGATTCGAAGTCGACAATCCTGATGACGGGTTTCCCCTCCTGCCAGCGGCACAGAATGTTCATCGGGTTGAGATCGACGTGCCAGATTCGCAGGCCATGAAGCTCGGCCAGCGCCGTCGCGATCTCGATCGTGGTGCGCAGATGCATCACCTGCCTGGAGGGCGTTCTTTCCGAGTCGATTGCGGCAGCGAGCGGCCACTCGGCAAAGAGCGATATGGTGAGATAGATGCGCCCGTCGGGGAGGCGCCCATGCTCTCCGAGCACAGGAAAATACCGCGACTCGGGCAGCTCGCGGTTGATCGTCGACAGGCTGTGGATCTCGTTGGAGAGGTCCTGCTCGTAGACGAGCCCCGGTTTCGAGGTCACCTTGATGAGCACATTCGCGCGAGTGCGCTTGTCCCGAGCCACGTAGAGCCGATGGCGGGCGTGCCCACCGGGCGCATGCCCGCTGCGAGCGGCCGCGAGCCAATGGATGCCCGCGAATTGATCGAAGGGCGGGGACGTGCTGTCGAGATCGACCGGGGCGGGGTGGGACATGGCGCGTGCTCCCATCTGCGCGGCAGGCCGGAAGCCTGCCAGGCGCCGCCGCCGAGGCCCAGCCGTCACCAGACCGAGGGCCGCCTCACGAACGAGGCGGCGCCGACAGCGTTCAAGTGGTCTGAGGCGGAGCCTCGCTAGGCCGCTAGTTGTCGTAATACAACGAGAACTCGTGCGGATGTGGGCGGAGCCGGATCGGGTCGAGCTCCTTCGACCGCTTCCAGTCGATCCAGGTTCGGATCAGATCCTGGGCGAAGACGTCGCCGCGCAACAGGAAGGCGTGATCCGCCTCGAGCGAGTCGATGGCTTCCTCGAGCGAGCCGGGAGTCGTCCTGATCCCCATCTCCTTCATCTCGTGACGCGTCATCTCGTAGATGTCGCGATCGAGCGGCGCGCCGGCGTCCATCTTGTTCTCGATGCCGTCGATCATCGCCATCAGCATCGCCGACCAGGCGAGATAGCCGTTGCAGCTCGGGTCCGGGCAGCGGAACTCGAGCCGCTTGGCCTTCGGGCTCTTCGAGTACATCGGGATGCGGATAGCCGCGGACCGGTTGCGCGCCGAGAGCGCCAGGTTGACCGGCGCCTCGAACCCGGGCACCAGGCGGCGGTAGGAGTTGGTGGTCGGTGCCGCGAAGGCGAGAATCGCTGGGGCGTGCTTCAGCGGGCCGCCGGCGGCCCAGAGTCCAAGCTGGCTGAGACCCGCGTACCCGTCGCCGGCAAAGAGCGGCGTGCCGGCCTTCCACAACGAGGTGTGCGTGTGCATGCCGCTGCCGTTGTCCTCGAAGACCGGCTTTGGCATGAAGGTCACGGTCTTCCCGTGGCGCTTCGCGACGTTCTTGCAGATGTACTTGTACCACATGAACTGATCGGCCATCGTGACCAGCGGCTGGAACCGCATGTCGATCTCCGCCTGGCCGGCCGTGGCGACCTCGTGATGGTGCGCCTCGACAACGATCCCGATCTTCCTCATCTCGTAGACCATCTCGCCGCGCAGGTCGTGGTAGGTGTCGGTCGGGCTGACGGGGAAATAGCCCCCCTTGAAGCTCGGCTTGTAGCCCAGGTTCGGCTCCTCGATGCGCGCCGTGTTCCACGCGCCCTCGACCGAGTCGATCTCGTAGTAGCCGCGGTGCTGGTTCTGTTCGTAGCGGACCTCGTCGAAGATGAAGAACTCCGGCTCGGGCCCGATGTAGCACGTATCGGCAATCCCCGAACGACGCAGAAACTCCTCAGCCTTGCGCGCGACGTGGCGCGGGTCGCGCGAGAACTCCTGGCGGGTCACGGGATCCACCACGTTGGCAACCACGCTCACCGTCGGCCTCACGAAGAATGGATCGATACGGGCCGTGGTGGGATCCGGGACGGCCATCATGTCGGACTCGTGGATGCCCATCCATCCGCGAATGGAAGAACCGTCGAAGCCGAGCCCCTCAGCGAAGGTGCCCTCGTCCAGCGTGTCGACCGGAAACGAGCAATGCTGCCAGCTGCCGAGCATGTCGACGAACTTGAGGTCGATCATCTCGGCCTCGTGCGTCTTGGCGTAGCTGAAGAAGTCCTTGACGGTCTTGGGGAAATCATCCGGCGTCATGGGTGCTCCTCGCTGATCCTCGGAGTCCGGCCGGGGGCGTGCCCGGACGGGCTCGCACGCGTGACGGTGACCAAGAAGGAAATGAGCCAGGTGGGCGGCCGGCTGCGCTGGCGCGCCCCGCCGAGAAGCGAAGCATACTCCAGGAGCGGCGCGCGAGACATCGGCGCTTCAGTTGCTTGTGGTATCGGGTCACCCCAAGGGCCTGGGCGCACTTGGGATTCGCTCGGGCCAAAGGTGCTGCGGGTTGAGCTTGAGGCTGGCGTCGGCGCCTTGGAGCGCGGTGATTTTGGGGGCGACCGCTGCCTCTCCCACCTTCAAGGGGGTTTGAAACCAGGAGCGGTAGCGGGGTCGCCGCCAAGCGGTGGCCCGGCGCGACTTGGCGCGAATCCCCCGCGAGAGGCTGGCGCTTTTCGAAAACCTGAACCCTTTACCGCAAAGGTAAGGGTGAGCCCGCCGGGTGGAGACGAGCCCCTCATTCCGATCGCGAGGCGGGCCCGGTGGACTTCCTCTCGGCAGGCGATTCAACCGCGCTTGGACAACAATTCCTCGACCGTCGCCGGATCGGCCGGCTTCGTCAGGTGCGCGTCGAAGCCCGCCGCTGCCGCGCGCGCCTTGTCGCGCGCCTGGCCCCAGCCGGTGACGGCGACGACGAGCGTGCGCCTGCCGGTGTCGCTGCGGCGCAGCTGGCGGCAGACCTCGTAGCCGTCGACATCGGGCAAACCGATATCCAGGAGCACGACGTGCGGATCGAACTCCGACGCCGTACGAATGGCGGTGGCGCCGTCGTTGGCGATCCGTGTCTCGCCGCCGAACGATCGCACCAGCCACGCCAGCGTCTCCGCCGCATCGTCGTTGTCGTCCACCACGAGCACGCGCCGGTCGATCGCGCGTGACGCGGGCGCGGCCGTCGTGCCCTCGACCGCTGGCGGCGCCAGCCTTGCGACGGCGCCCGGCAGGCGCACGGTGAACGTGCTGCCGCGACCGGCGCCGCCGCTGTGGGCGTCGATGCGGCCGCCGTGCAGCTCCACGATCCGCTGCGCCAGCGACAGCCCGATGCCCAGCCCCGCCTGGACGCGCCGGCCCTGGGTGAACAGATCGAACACGCGCGGCAGCAGGTCGAGGTCGATGCCGATTCCGGTGTCCGAGACCGACACGACGAGGGCCTCGCCGGACATCTCGGCGCGCACCGCGATCCGCCCTCCGGCCTCGGTGTATTTCGCCGCATTGTGCAGCAGGTTGGAGATCACCTGGACGAAGCGCGTCGGATCGACGAGGATCGTCACCGGCCGGTCGGGCAGCTCGACCTCGAGGCGTACGCCGCCGCCGTCGATCGCAGCGCGGTGCACGTCGATCGCCGCCTGCACGAGCTCGGCGAGCAGCGCCGGCTCCTTCTGGAGGTGGATCTTGCCAGAGGTGATGCGCGACACATCCATCAGATCGTCCACCAGCCTGACCATGTGGGCGATCTGCCGCTCCATCATCGGGCCGAGCCGCTCTAGCGCCTCCGGCTGCGCGCCGGCCATGCGCATCAGCTCGAGACCGGTGCGAATCGGAGCCAGGGGGTTGCGCAGCTCGTGCGCCAGCATGGCCAGGAACTCGTCCTTGCGCCGATCGGCATCTCTGAGTTGGGCCTGGCTCGAGCGCAGCAGCTCTTCCTGCCGCTGTCGTTCGGTGATATCTACCGCCACGCCGGCCACGCCGATGACGGCGCCAGCGGCATCGCGCCGCGGCTCGATCATCAGGTCGTAGGTGCGCACCTCGTCGCCGAGCGTGACCCTGATTTCATCTCGACGGCCGACGCCGGTGACGAGAACCGCATGTTTCAGTGCCGACACGCGTTCGCCTTCCGCGCCTGGTAGCAGCTCGCTATCGGTCCGGCCGATGGTCCTGTCTGCGAACCCCGGGTGCTGCGGGAACACCCAGCGATAGCGCAGCTGCCGATCCTGCTCGTAGAGCGTCAGCGCGCTGGCGCTCGCCGCCAGCGTCCTGAACCGCTCCTCGCTGCGCCGCACTGATTCCTCGCCGCGCGTCCGGCTGATGAACTGACCGATCTGGTGGCCGATCGTCGACATCGCGTCGAGCAGATCGGGGTCGGGCGCCACCACGCGATGGGTGAAGAACTCGATCACGCCGAGGACCTCACCGCCGCTGCGGATCGGGAATCCGAAGCCGGCGTGCAGGCCGGCGGCCGCGGCCAGCGGCGCCCGTGGGAAGTTACCGTCGCGTATGACGTCCTCGATCCACGCGGCTCGCCCCGTTTCCCACACACGCCCAGGCAGGCCACGGCCTCGCTCGAACGTGAACTGCCGCGTCGCTGCGCCGAACCGCTCGAGGGCCGGTGCGTTGTCGCCCCAGCTTGCGAGACACGTGAGCCAGCGACCGTCAGCGTCGACGGTCCAGACGGCGCCGAAGCGCCACTGCAGGCCCCCACAGATGCGACGCAGAATCGCGGGCGCCGCGCTGCGCAGATCCGCTGCATCGGCGAGCGCTTCGCCCACGGCGTGCGCCGCACCGAGGCGGCGCTGCGCCGTGTGCCGCTCGGTCATCGCCGCGGCGAGCAGCAGGCCTGTGCCGGCGAGCACGGCCATGAACGCCTGCAGCAGCACCAGACCCGAGTTGACGTCGGACGCCGAAAAGGGACCGTAGCCCGACACGGTGTAGACGATCGCCATCGCCGAGACCACGAAGACCGTGAGGGCCGTGGCCGGCTGGCCGCAGCGCACGGCGGCGATGATCGCGACCGGGAACAGCACGTAGTGAAGCGGACCGCGGCCAAACAGTGGCCCGAGCTGAGCGCCGAACACGAGCGCGGCCACGCCGCCGCCGATTGCGGCCATCAGCGCGACGTGGAGCCACGCGCGCACCGACGGTTCGCGCATCGATCGCGCCAGCGTCAGCAGCAGCGGCGTGACCGTCAATGCGCCGAGCGCGTCACCGAGCCACCACGACGACCAGAGATCGGCGAAGCGATGCCATGGCTGCACCGCCGCCGCGCACAGCGTGCCGACGCCGACGGTGGCACTGATGGCGGTGACGATGAACGCGCCGAACACGATGAGACGCGAGGCATCGGCAAAGCGGCTCAGGCCAGGATCGAAGCGATGACGCGGCAGGATCCACGCGAGCGCGACCGCTTCCAGGGTATTGCCGGTCGCGATGATCGCGGCCGTCCAGAGCGGTGCCATCGTGCCCGCGTTGGCGGCGAACGCACCGAGCCAGACCGCTGGCCACAAACGCCGTCCGCCGAGCAACAGCGCCGCCTGCGCGATGCCGGTCGGCGCCCATACCGTGGTGACCTGCTCGGCGACGAACGCGAGCTCGAAACCGAGCCGGGCCGTCGCCAGATATGACACCGCGACCGCCACGCTGGGGAGGAGCGCCACGACAGAACGGGCCAGCGCCGACCGCGCCGGAAGCTCGGTACCGGGCGATTCGGGTGTGAGGCTGGGAGACAGCGCATTCATCGCGTCGGGCGATGCGTTTAGGACACCGCGAAGCTGAGCCATGGCTGTGCAGCGGTTGTGGCCGCCGACCATGATGACACGGCGCCAACGGAACGCACAGCTGACGTCCCTTGCCCGTGAGGAGGGCCCCGGCCAGAAGCCAAAGCTGTACAGGAGGCGCATAATCAGGTGATGGGTGAAGATGCGATCCGCCACCATCTGGTGCGCCTCCTCGACTGGGAAGACGCGCACGTCGGGTTCGACAACGCCCTCGACGGAATTCCTGCCGGCAAGCGCGGCGCGCAGGCCTCGGGCTTCGAGCACTCGCCGTGGCAGCTGCTCGAGCACATGCGACTCGCGCAGGAAGACATCCTCGACTTCTGCGTCAACCCGAATTACAAGCACACGATGAGATGGCCCGACGATTACTGGCCGGGGCCCACGCCTCCGAGCGACGCGGCCTGGGACGACAGCATTGCTGCGTTCAAGCGCTCGCGCGACAAGGTGAAGGCGCTCGCGCGTGAGATCGAAGATCTGACCGCGAAGGTTCCGACCGGCCACGAGAAGCAGACCTACCTGCGGTCCATTCTGCTCGTCGCCGATCACGCCGCCTATCACGTCGGTCAGCTCGTCGCGGTTCGCAGGGCGCTGGGCATCTGGAAGTAACCAGCTGCTCCCGCGGCACGTTCCCGACGCCAAGACCGGCTCGCGCAGCGATGTCGATCAGCAAACCGCCGATGAGTTGAAGGACTAGAGAGGCATGTCGTCCATGTACCCAGCCTGCCTTCCGGGCTCGCGCCCGTTCTTCGGCCGCAGATGACGGTTGCGGATGCTCGATGAACGGCATCCCGTACCGCCGAAGTCGTGTGTGCTAGAGTCTCGAAAACGAGTGTCTCTGGATGGCCGGACGATAGTTCACCCTCCAGGAGTGTAAATATGACATTGTAGACAGCGTCGCATTCTCCGTTGGTGGTCGGTAAAGCTTGGAGGGTAGTAGATGACAGGAACGATTCGAACGTTGCGTGTAGACAAGGGGTTCGGGTTCATCAAGGACGCGGCTGGGCAGGAGTATTTCTTTCATCAGAGTGCCATCTATGGTGAAAGCATGGCGGACCTGCGAGAGGGCGATAGCGTGGAATTCACGGTCGGCCAGGGGCCGAAGGGACCGCGAGCGGAGAACGTGCGCCGCACCTCCACCTAGTACCTGCTGTACACCACTGTGTGGGCCAGAGCACTACCAGCGCGGCTAGTGCTTCGGCTCATGAGCCCCTCACTCGAGGAGATGTTTCAGCTCCCACTCCGCATCGTTCGACAAGGTCGCGTAGTCGTCGGCTGAGATCGAGCGCTCCGCGTACTGGCACGACAACACGAACAACCCCCTGGGCTCGTCGAATTCTGCGTGACGGACGGTCGCCTGAAGCGTCCGGCCCGCGCTGGTCGTCAACTCGAGCACGTCTCCAAGTTGAGGACATCGCGGGATTTCGATCACCTTCCTGAACCTCATCGAATGGTGGTCGATGGGGTAGCCCTTCGAGTCGAGGGCGCGAATCTTCATGTTCGGCACTCGCAGACGGACTTCAGCTCGCATTGCTCATCCTCGCACAATTCCATCGTGTCCGCTGCGCCCGGCGCGCGCGGCATTGCGGGGCCGCAGAGGGGCGCGCCCTGGGCACGCGTTCCGGCAGAACGGCGGTCGCCTGCGCGATCGACTTGATCCTCCTCGGCGGTCCCCCGCGACAACCCTCGCGACTTGGCCGCCCAGCCCTCGCGTTGCTCGTGCAGGGCGGATCACAGCTCGTCACCAATACGGCGGACCGGGAATGCCGCTTGACGGGCCTCGGTCGGGTTCAGCGGCACCTCGGCGCTGAACAGCCGAAGAGGCCCCCTGGAGGTTCGTCTCGCGGGCGTCGGTCGAGAACGAACGATGCCCCGTGCGCCGCGGCCGCCAGATCTTCGGGTGTCGAATCACCCAGCAGATGCAGCATGCGCTTGACGGACGGCGAGCCCGTCAGCCGCCGACCGCACGAGTCAACCCCCGAGAGTCCGTCGCAGTGCCGGGAAATGAGCGGGTCGCGGGCACCGCGCGTCAGAACCGCTAATCAACGGCATGCCCCTGTTGGACCGAGGCGTGCAGGAACGTCCGTAGTGGGACTCAGCCCACTAACGGGGAGGTTGCCATGAAGCCTCGAGTTTCGGCATGGATTGTCTTGGTCGCTGGGCTCGGCGCGTGGTACCCGGTCCTCGCCGGCGTCGACCCTCCGCGGCGCGTACCTGCTGGAGCGGTCGTCTACATCCAGGAGGGTGAATTTGGAACCGCGTTGTCCGGGGCGATCCTCAAGAAGAAGGTGCCAGTCACGGTGACCACCGACCGGGAACGCGCCGATTTCTTCATCGAAGAGCACTCCAAGGCTTCCAAGGAGGGCGCTGCCGAGCGGGTGACGAAGGTTCTGGTGTTTGGTGCGCTTGCTGGGAGCGGCAAGACCTTCGAAGCCAGCGTCACGCTCGAAGATCGCGACGGGATGGTTGTCTTCGCGCGCAACGCGAGGAAGGAGAACATCAAGAGCGCCGCCGAGGACGTGGCCAGCAAGCTCAGGGATCACATCACGAAGGGTAAATGACTCGTCCTGCCAAGGCGCGACACGGATCTTGCCGCCGGGGCGGCCGGATCCGTCAGTCGCACGCACAGAGCGCTGGGCGGCACAGACGCGCTCGGCGGGACATCACGGCCGTACGTCGCCGCGGTGAGCTGCGGGTCGCGAGTCTGTCAGGTACACGTAGGACGGCGCGCCCAGATTCAACGATGCGGATTGAGCGAAGAAAAGGCGTCTAGGAGGGCTCCTCCGGATACAATAAAGGGGCCCGCGAGAAGGGCTTCCCGGTCTTTCCCCCTTTCTTCACAGGAACCATGATTTCAGTCCACGGTGTGTCCATGCGGTACGGCTCGAAGATTCTCTTCGACGACGTGACCGCCACGTTTTCAGCTGGCCGCCGCTACGGCCTGACTGGTCCCAACGGCGCGGGCAAGTCGACCTTCATGAAGCTGCTGACCGGCGAGCTGACGCCCCAGCGTGGAACGGTGGTGCGGCCGCAGAAGCTCGGCGTTCTGCGCCAAGACCAGTTCGCGTTCGACAGCTTTCGCGTGAAGGACACGGTGATCATGGGCAATCGCCGCTTGTGGACCGCGCTCGAAGAGCGGGAGCTGCTGTACAGCAAGGCGGCCATGACCGACGACGAGGGCATGCGCCTGGGCGAGCTCGAGGGCATCGTGGGTGAGGAGGACGGGTATTCGGCCGAGAGCGATGCGGCCGTGCTCCTCCAGGGCCTCGACATCCCGGAACCCCTCCACGAGCGGAAGATGGCGGAGCTGCAAGGCGGGCAGAAGGTGCGGGTCCTTCTGGCACAAGCGCTCTTCGGGCACCCAGGGGCGCTGCTGCTCGACGAGCCGACCAACCACCTCGATCTCGACTCGATACACTGGCTGGTGGATTTCCTGGTCCGCTACAAGGGCACGCTCATCGTGATCTCGCACGACAGGCACTTCTTGAACGCGGTGACGACCCATACGGCCGACATCGACTACGAGACGATCATCACCTACACCGGCGGCTACGACGACATGGTCGTCGCGAAAACTCAGGTTCGCTCGCAGGTCGAGAACCAGAACGCACAGCGCGAAAAAAAGATCGCCCAGTTGAACGACTTCATCGCGCGGTTTTCGGCCGGTACCCGTTCGAGTCAGGTACAGTCCCGGCGCAAGGAAGTCGAACGGCTCCAGACGACGGAGCTGGCACGCTCCAACATTCAACGTCCGTACATCAAGTTCGCGATGATGCGGCCGTCAGGACGTCTGGCGCTCGAGTGCTCGGGCGTCAAGAAGTCGTTCGGCACGCGCCGTGTCATCAGGGGCTTCGACGCGATCGTGAACCGCGGCGAGAAGATCGTCCTGGTCGGTCGCAACGGCCTCGGCAAGACGACGCTGCTCAAGGCGTTGCTCGGAGGCGGCGACACCGGCCTCGGTTCGCACGCCGACCTCGACCACGGCACCATCCGGTGGGGACACGAGGTGTCGATTGGCTACTTTCCCCAGGATCAGACCGGTGAGATCCGTCCGGGGATGACCGCGGTCGACTGGCTCCACCAGTTCGATCCAGCCGCATCGCGACAAGACCTTCACGGCCTCCTCGGTCAGATGCTGTTCAGCGGGGAGGAAGGCTCGAAGCCGACCGAGGCGCTGTCGGGCGGCGAGACCGCGCGCTTGCTCTTCTGCCGCATCATGCTGCAGAAGCCAAACGTGCTCGTCCTCGACGAGCCCACGAACCACCTCGACCTCGAGGCGATCAATGCGCTGAACATCGCGCTGCAGAAGTTCGAAGGCACGGTCCTGCTGGTCACACACGATCAGGACCTGGCGGAAGAGGTCGGTACGCGCGTCTGGCACTTCGACCCGAACGGCGTGAGCGACTACAAAGGCCGGTACGAAGAATTCGCGGGGTCGATCGCCTAGCGAATCGCCTGGGGTACGCGGCAACCCCCTTCCACCGAGAAGGCGAGTGATGCTGCAGGCGCCGCAGCCTGGCAACCCCTGGCGAAAGTCGCGCTGCATTCGACGGGCGAGGCATCCCGTCTGGCGGCGTGGCTCGTCGGTCGAATAGTCCCGATATTCTCGCTCCTCGCGCCTTGCCAGCCGGGCGCCTCGCCCGTCTCGGTGCGACGCGGGACCTCCGGCACGGGCTGCTAAGTCCGCTTGATGACGACGAGGCTGATGTCGTCGGACGGTTCGGCGAAGGCTCGGAGATCCTGCACGATGGCTGCGAAGATCTCCTGCGCTCCCAAGTGCTTGACCTCGCGAAGCAGCTGCTCGAGACGGCTCTCGACGTAGAGGCGACTGCCGTCACCGTGCTCGGCGAAGCCGTCGGTCTGCAGCAGCAGGATGTCGCCCGAGCCCATGAGTACCCATTCGTTCAGCTGGTAGTGGTCCTTGAAGCCGAGGACGCTCTCGGTCGTGTTGCGATCGATCACATCGAACGACGGCTTGACGCCGAGGGGAGGAAACGAGACACACAGATCCGGGCTGACGTCCATGAAGCGGTCGTACTCGTTCGAGAAGACCACTGGAAAAGGCTGCGCCGCCGACAGGAAGCGGAACTGCGCTTCTTCTGAGATCTCGCCGTAGATGAGCGCGATGAACTTGTGCGCGGCCGACGACTGATAGAAACGGGTATTCAGGTTCTCGAACAGCTGTTTGGTGATGTGTCCATGGCGGTCCAGCTCGTAAATGGCACCGAGCAGGAGCGCCTGATGAAGCATGGCTGCGAGCAGCGAGTCGGTCACCCGGTGGCCCGACACATCGATGAGCGCGATGCCCGCCATCTTCTGGCATCGCGTGAGGTTCTCGGCAACGTCGGTTCGCCCTTCGGCTATCGCCGCCTTGATCCGCGCTTGAAGGTCGAAGCGCTGCTTGTAATCGACGTAGATGATGTGGTCGCCGCCCACGATGCCGTTGAGCGCGACGGTCCCCCCATACAGGTCGATCCCCTGCAGCGTGGGTAGCTGACCGTGCTGCGGGAGGAGCTCTTTCGCGATGTCCTCGAAATTTTCCAGCTCGTCTCTGAGCTGCTTCACCAGGTCTTCTCTGAGCCGGCCGGCGGCGTGGTTAGTCATCAAGAGTGGTCCCACTCGATCCATCCTGCACGTCGAAGGTCACATCCATTATGTCGGCGTGCGACATCGGGCAATGCCCCCAGAGACGCACCCGGGCCAGTGCTGGCCGGACTTGCTGTCGTGCTGGATCTCCGTGCAGGAGCAAGACCAAGTCGTCGCAGTCGAAAGATGCCGGTTGTGGCCTGATCAGGTGTTCTGACTCCGACGGAGCAGACATCTATGTCGTACACGATATCGTTCTCGACGCAATTGTAGAAGCTCTCGTCTGGGAGCTTGCGGGAACACGCGCTGACGAAGTCCGTGTCGCTTTCTTCCGTGACTGCCGAGGCTCCTCCCAGCGCCCAGGCCCTGGCTGGACGCCAACCCCG